>OKWR01000389.1_pt1 | contig 49998 bp, 40 predicted proteins | sample 1607101 | NCBI WGS metagenome assembly OKWR01 (sample SAMN04414076, study PRJEB24778) | human gut metagenome | material: faecal | host: Homo sapiens
TAGAGCGTCAGATTGTGGTTCTGAATGTCGTGGGTTCGAGTCCCATCTGCCACCCACAAAAGAGGAAATTCAGCAATGGATTTCCTCTTTTCATATATAAAAACACAAGATACAACCGCAACAAAAAATTCAGGACCCCACCCGTTACTTGACTCTATTATAAAAAAACAGAACAGAATCCAGCCGAAATGAATCTGTAACCGAATTCTGTCCTGCTCTAATTTCTACGTCTTATATTATCCTATCGATTTACTTCAATAAAGACTCTAAAACTTTCCCGGTTTCCGGATTTGAAGGACGGGTCATATCACTAGAGATAATCTTACCAGCCTCATCCAACAAGATGAAACGTGGAATCCCACTTATCGCATAAGCCTGCATGAATGAACGGTCCGTACCGATATGCAATTGAATGCCTTTCAATTCTTTTTCCTTCACCATGGTTTCCCACTTCGTTTTGTCCTGGTCACAGGAAATGCTCACAAAATGCATTTTCTCGCCATACTTTTCCTCCAGTTCCTTTAATGCGGGAAGTTCGGCACGGCACGGAGGGCACCAAGTAGCCCAAACATCAATATAAACAATCTTACCCTTTAAACTTTCTAACGTAACTGTCTTACCATTGATATCCTTATATGAAAAGGATGGAGAAGCGTCACCTTTCTTCAAATCTCCCTGCGACAATACAGATTCCGGAGCAGAAGCGTAAACCACTGAAGAATAAGACAGACCCAAACCTAAAACAAGGGCTACGCCCAAAATCATTTTCTTCATATCCTAAAATTATATTGGTTATGAAACAAAGATATACAAAAAAAGACATCCGCATAGCAGATGTCTTCTTTTATAACCTTTTTTAAACAGCCTTATATGAAATATCAATCTGGAACCCCAGACAGCTAACACCTCAAAGATTATTGAGCAGGCTGACTGGCAGGCTGAGCCGGTTGTGTTGCAGGCTGAGCTGGTGTAGCTCCTTGCTGTGCCGGCTGCTGACTGGCACCAAATCCCTGAATGTTGTTTGCATTTGTTGCGCTCTGCTCTTTAGCCTGATTCATGATGACAGATTCAGTTGCAGTAGTTTTAGGAATAAAGAACACAGTAAGCACACTTAACACTACCAATGCGATAGCCAATGCCCAAGTGGTCTTCTCTACTACATCTGTTGTTTTTCTCACACCCATAATCTGGTTTGAAGATGAAAAGCTTGAAGCCAGACCTCCACCTTTTGATTCTTGAATCAACACGATCAGACACATCAAGACAGAAATAACGATCGTTAAAATTAAAAGAATTGTGTACATTGATTAATTATTTGTTTTTGTTATTAATAATCAGTTTCTCTAAGAAACGTATTTGATCTGCAAAGTAACAATTTTTTTTTGGATTTTTCAAACTTAATTTACGTATAATTTCAATGGCTTTTTCATATCTCCCCTGTTTAATATAGATTTTTGCCAAAGTTTCCGTAAAACAGTCACCCTCTCCCATGCTCTGTTCCTCAATCTCAGGATGAGAAACAGTCTCTTCCTGAGACAAGACAATACGTTTGTCTCCCTGACCGATAAAATCATCGATCAAATCCTGATGATTCAATCGGGGCACAGACTCCGTTGACGAAGAAGTGGAAGAAGTATCCGTCTGCTGTTCTTCCATTTGCAACAGATACCCGATATAATCCGTACGGACATCGGCCACTCGGCCGCGCGTACGAGCGGGACGTTCCGAGACCTGATTTCCGGTCAGAAAAGAATCTATCAGATTATCCGCACGATTTACGGGAGAAACAGATGTTGCTACAGGCGGTTTCCGCACCTCAGGCTTCAAGACATAAGCATCAGGATCCAAAAAGGCAAACAGCCGGTCACGGGCAGGAACATATAAAGCGGCTTTTCCCAAGGCTGTTTCAAAAGAACGATGATGCAGATTCTTCAGATTACGTACATACAAACATTGGGCAACAGCAAAATAAGGGTAACGGTTGGCCAGATCCTCCAAATACGCAAGAGAATCGTTATCCAGTTTATCCGGTTGCTGAATATATTCCCAAACAGTCATCTTATCCATGACAATAGCATTAAATCATCCACACATCACCTTACCAGTTCGCCACAGTAGCATTAAAGATCTGGTCTACAATATCTCTTACCATCTGAGTAACCAGCTCCTCCTGAACGGCAGTAAGCTGCTGCGTAGCGTCATACTCAGCTGTTGCCGTAAACTGGCGCTCGAAATCTTCCGTATGATTTTTATTATTAACGAAACGCACATTTACAGTCATCTTTAACTGCACCTGAGAAGACATACCGTCCGCCGAGATGGCCTTATTGTATTGTTCGTATCCTGTGATCTCACCGGCAATCTGCAAGTCTCCATTTCTCGGTACCTGTATCAAACGGGTCTGAGACGCAAAAACATCGGTCAGACGGTTATTAAAGATAGATTGCATAGGAGCCCAAACATAAGCCGACCGCAAGGGGAAAGGAGTAATCTGAATCGTCTTTGTCTTCTGATAGTCAATTGAAGCTCCGTTAAATTTATAGGTCACCGTACAAGAGGCAAGCAAGATGACCATCACTGCCAGCCAGCCCCAACGGATTTGTTTGCTTTTATTTTTCAAGTCCATATTCCTTGATTTTTCGATAAAGTGTTCTTTCTGAAATATTGAGATCATGTGCTGCGCCTTTTCTCCGGCCGCCGTTCTTCTCAAGCGCCTTGATGATCATCTGGCGCTCCCAATCGTCCAGCGACAAAGATTCCTCGACGTACTCCTCGGGAGTCTGGATATCTTCATCCTCATGTACCGGTTTTCCAGCCGAAACCACCTTGACCTGCGCCGGAACTACGGAAGAGGCCGGATGATCTTGCGGATAAGCGACACCGGTTCCGTAATACGGAGCAGGATTCTGCATCGGTACCGCCGGAACCGAAGAATTTGTAACGACAGAGGAATTTGCAGACTGCTGACTGTGTACCAGTTTTTTCAACTCAGTTACATCGTTTCGCAAATCAAAAAGGATCTTATAAAGAATTTCACGCTCATTTTCAAAGGAATGCTGTTCCTTTCCCGAAGCGTTCAACTGAATAAGATCATGCGAAACCGGCTGTTCGGGCACATATTCTGCCAGAATCTCAGGAGTTATGTATCTTTCCCGAGACAGAATGGAAATCTGCTCGGTAACATTTTTCAACTGACGCACATTTCCGGGCCAAGGATAAGCTTTCATTCTAATTTTTGCTTCTTCGCTCAATTCCACAGGTTCCGGCATATTATACTTTTCGGCCGTATCCATGGCAAACTTCTTAAACAGAAGAACGATATCATCGGGACGCTCGCGCAATGCCGGCATCTTGATGGGAATGGTATTCAAGCGATAGTACAAATCTTCACGAAATTTGCCTTCTTTAATAGCCTGCGCCATATTTACATTGGTAGCGGCAACAATACGCACATCTGTTTTACGCACTTCGCTGGATCCCACACGGATATACTCACCTGTTTCCAGAACACGTAACAAACGTGCCTGAGTGGACAACGGCAACTCACCTACCTCATCCAAAAACAAAGTGCCTCCATTGGCCGCGCCAAAATATCCTTCACGCTCGCCGACGGCACCGGTAAAAGCACCCTTTTCGTGTCCGAACAATTCAGAATCGATAGTACCCTCCGGAATTGAACCGCAGTTTACTGCAAAATATTTTTTGTTTTTACGCAGACTGTTATCGTGAATCAATCGGGGTATAGCTTCCTTTCCCACACCGCTTTCCCCTGTTATCAGCACAGAAAGATCAGTTTTGGCCACCTGCAAGGCAATATCCAACGCATGGTTTAATCCGTCGGAATTGCCGACTATACCATATTTTTTCTTTTGCAACTGTACTTCAGGCGTATTCATATAAAACCTCGTTTTTATTCATGTTCTGACAAAATTACATAAAAAAATTCAGGGTCTGCAATCATGACAGCACTATTTTTGAAATTTGTAGTCATCACTTGCATATCTCACTTTTTTTTGCGAATATTGCATCGTTTTTAAAGAGCATTCTGTCCTAGCACAATGCTCACATTTATTCGTTTTACAGACTAGATTTATTAGAAATATGAAATTCTGTGATTTAGAGGAAAGAGTGCGCGCCACCATGAAATCAGAAGATACAGAAGGTAAGTTTGAGCTATATGTCACACGCACTCCCGGATACCTTTGGGCGTTGCTGTTCCAAAAATTAAACGTGCATCCCATCGCTGTCACATTACTGTCTATCGTTATCGGCGCGGCAGCCGGTTATTTCTTTTGGTTTGACGACATAAAAATGAATCTGATCGGTATGTTTCTGCTCATCTGGGCAAACTGGTACGACTGCGCCGACGGACAACTGGCCAGAATGACCGGAAAAAAAACATTGATTGGACGAATTCTGGATGGATTTGCCGGTGATGTATGGTTCTTTTCCATTTACTTTTTCATCTGTCTCCGTCTGAACGCTGAATGGGGATACTGGATATGGATCATTGCGGCTTACTCGGGTTTCCACTGCCACTCACGCCAATGCGCTCTGGCGGATTATTACCGGAATATTCATTTGCTTTTTCTGAAAGGAGAAAATGGCAGCGAGCTGGATCACTATCGCCAACAGCGTGATTTAATGTATTCGCTACCTTGGAATAAAAAAGAATGGTTTCATAAAATATATCTGTATTTTTACAGTAACTATACCCGGAGTCAGGAAAAAATGACTCCGAAATTCCAGAAATTCTATAAAGCATTGCGTAATAAATATCCGGATGCCCTTCCTCAGGATTTGCGCAACCGCTTTCGTCAGGCCAGTCTGCCTCTGATGAAATATACGAATATCCTGACATTCGACACCCGTGTAGGCGTACTTTTTCTCTCTCTACTGGTTGGAGAACCATGGATATTTTTCTGCTTTGAAATTATTGTACTCGAAGCTGTTCGATTCTATACACAGAGAACTCACGAGAGATTCTGTGAAAGATTTACAGAAGAACTACAAGAAGAACAATGAGAAGAAACAGACACATCGCTCTATTGCTGGCAGGTGGAAAAGGTTGCAGAATGCACCAGCAAAAACCGAAACAATTTATAGAGATAGCCGGAAAGCCACTCATAGCCTATACTCTGAAAGCTTTTGAAATTCATCCTGGCATTGATGACATATTTGTAGTTTGTGATCACGCATGGGAAGAAACCGTACAAATAATCTCAAAACAGGAAGGTATTCAGAAATTCCGAGATTGCATTCCTTCCGGAGACACCAGTATGCAATCACTTTACAACGGGATTATCGGTCTGGAGGAACGGGGCTACAAAGATAACGACCTGATTCTGACACACGATTCTGTACGTCCTCTAATTTCTGAAACGGTCATTTCCCATAACCTCGAAATATGCACTACATTTGGAAATGCCATAACAGGAATACAGAGCAATGAAGCTTATATGATCAGCAAAGACCAGTTGCACTCTGAAGGACTGATCGAAAGAGAAAAACTTTTTCGGGCGCAGACACCTCAGACATTTTATATGAAAGATCTTCTTCCCGTACTGAAACAACGGAGCCAGCAGGACCTGCAAAGCGCACAATCGCTGTATACCCTAATGACAAAATGGGGAAATACACCCTTACATATATCCCGGGGAGATAATTATAATTTTAAGGTAACGGTCCCTGCAGACATAGATATGGCAGAAGCCATTCTTTATTGGCGTAGAGAACAAAAATAACCGTCTCACACAAAATAGTATCTGATAAAAATATCATTATAAAAAAAGTGATCACCATCAAAGGGGATCACTTTTTTGTATCTCTAAAGTCCAAAACGAGAACAAGTGTTTCTCTTTCCGACTGAAATCAAGATTTCCGGATTTTATTTCCTACTTTCATTAAAGCTATACCGATAACTATCCAAACAATCTCACGCAGACGTACAATCAAACTGGTATATACCCCAAAAGCCTTTGTCATAGCCAGCCCGCCGGTCGCCAAGGCAAAACCGCCTTCCCGCGCTCCCATCTGCATCGGCATAAAGAAAAACAGATTGGCAAATAAAGACGTAAACGCCTGTATCAGGATACAGTCCCAAAAGGAAACCTGATCAGTCATAATATAAAGGATGAACAGAATCTCCAGACATCCCACAATCCGGGCAAAAAACTCCAAAGACAAAGAAAGATAGAACACTCTCCTGCTTTGTGCATGCAAGGCTGCTATCTGCTGATCCACCCGTTCGATAGCAGGAAGATTACGTTCGATAAAGCCATTGATTTTTTTCCTGCAAAAGGGAATACGCGCAAAAAAATGCAGCACATTCAGTGCGAGTCCGTTTCGGTAACCTTTCATAAAGAAGTAAATGCCCAAAACGCAGAAGGCCGCAATCAGCAACATCATGATTCCCATTCCCCAGCCCATCTGCTCTCCATAAAGCAACAGATAAAGCACCATGGAAAAAGCCCAAAAGCAAAAATGCGAAAAGATGTGCATCATTGCATGCAGTATCACACTCGAAGTAGCACGCTCTTTACCCACATAGGCACTGACCTCCATAATACGGTAAGGCTCACCACCCAACAATCCGACCGGAGTGACATAATTGAGTGAGAAGCCTGTCACCGTATATTTATATACTTTCCAGAAAGGAACCCTTGCCTGAGTCTGAGTGTCGCCGGCATTGAGGATTACCTGCCAGGCACAAGTGTTCATAAAATAAATGATACCCCACAGAAGCAACACGGCCGGAAACCATATTCCGGCACGCCGTACATTCTGCAGCACCTGATCATAAGGCATCTCGAATTTCCAGAGCATAACGGCCACCGCCACTACACCGATCAGGAAAAAGAGATTTCTCAGTTTGTTCTTCATGCGTTCTCTTCTTCAGGAGCATCCAGTTTCAAAGAATCACTGTCATCACGTTTCTCGTAATACATTTTCCGGAGCGGATGAGCATATGCCTCATCATAACGCATTCTGTTGCGATACACATCTATTGCCGTATAGATTGCCTCGCGCAGCGAAGTAGGATCGGCAAGTCCTTTGCCGGCAATGTCATATGCCGTACCGTGATCGGGCGAAGTGCGCACCACGGGCAACCCGGCAGTATAATTAATGCCATCATTCATTGCCAAGGCCTTGAACGGCGCCAGTCCCTGATCGTGATACATGGCCAGCACACCGTCATACGCCTCATAGGCACGCGATCCGAAAAAGCCGTCGGCCGCAAAAGGTCCGAAGCAGAAGATTCCCTCACTCATGGCCTGCTCCATTGCCGGCTTGATAACAGTCTGCTCCTCTTCTCCCAGCAATCCCTGATCACCGGCATGCGGATTCAGTCCAAGCACAGCAATACGAGGCGATTCAAATCCCAAGTCACGCTTCAGCGCCTTGTTGAAGATACGCAGTTTCTGCACAATGGCTTCCTGAGTAATGGCATCAGCCACCTTACGTATCGGAAGATGGGTCGTTACCAAGGCCACACGCAAAGTACGGTTCATCAGTACCATCAGCGCCTCCTGCCCGTCACCCAAACAAGCCTGAATATATTCTGTATGCCCGGGGAACTGGAACTCCTGACTTTGGATGGTATACTTGTTGATCGGCCCGGTTACCAATACATCAATCAGTCCCGAACGATAATCAATGATGGAACGCTCTAATGCGGCCAAAGCAGCCTGACCGCTTTCTTTCGTCGGCTTTCCCAAATCAATCTTGACCTCTTCTTTGATACAAGACACCAGATTTACTTTTCCGTCAACCGCATCTTCAGCCTGATCTACAGTCAGGAAATTGGTATTCAGCTCAAGAGCCTTACGGTGAAAAGACGCGATCTTAGGTGAGCCGTAGATAATCGGAGTACAGAGTTCCAGCATTCCAGCCTCCTGAAACACTTTCAAAATAACCTCATATCCCACTCCATTTATATCTCCTTGTGTGATACCCACACGAATCTTTCTATTTTCCATATTCAAATAACATTCAAAATATTAGTTTTGCTTTTTAGCGGATATTTCGATCTCGGGAATACCCAGTTCCAGTTCTTCCTCTTTTTCCTTGGGCAGATTCAAAGTGTACAAAGCTCCCTCCACACGCCGGATCAGTCCACGTTTCATTTTTTCAGGAGCAAAAACGAATCCCTCCACTACAATTACTTTATTATTTACCGTATCTACACGTGAATGACTCACAAACGGTCCGCCCATGCCATCATTTTCCATATACCACAGACCTCGGGTTTCATAGGCATAATTTCCTTTAACGGAAATCGGACGGCAGAAAGTAGCCATCGTATCCGTAGCCATGTACATATTAGGCTGTGATCCCGGAATATTCTTTTTCATTACCGAATCCCGCTTGTTCAGGACATATTGTTTCGTAAAGGTCTGCGGTCCTTCGTAAGGATAAGAATACATACAGATGTTCACCATGGCTGTGGCCGAATTGGAAGAAGTCCAGAAGAAATCCTTTCCTTTCTTATAACTCTGAATTTCCTCGGGTGCCATAAATTCGCAGTCAAACATATTCTTTGCCAGATCGGAAACCATAACCGAATGCTTGTCCTTGAGCTGCTTGATCAGACGGTTCATCTCTACCCGCACAAAGAAATCGATAATCTGCTGGGAATGGGATGATACAAACTGCCGGAATTCCTCCTCGGTCGGACTTTGAATATGAAGAATAATCTGTGAACGCGCATACTCGTCACGCACAAAGCGCATCTTGGTCTGCGTATATTCCTTTTTGTTGATGTCCACCAGAATAATATTGCGGAATATATTCAGAATCTGGTTGAATCGTGAAGGGTCTGTCTGCGAAATGCGGAATGACCGCTCCGGCTGGGGCAAACCGGGAATATCGGTATCCAACACATCAAACAAAGCTCTTCCGGCGGGGCGCTGCCAAAGAGAATCGCCCACAACCACCAACATCTCATAAGGCCGTCCGCTGGCTGTCGGCTTGGTAAGACTGCTCTCGCACGAAGCGAGAAAAGACAGGGAACATACCCCCAATATAAAATATTTCAGTTTTTTCATCGCTCTTTATCCTTTTGTTTTGTTCTCTTCCAGTTCCAGTTGTTTGGCGGTACTCAACAGACCGCACGCGGCAAAGATATCTTCTCCGCGCGATGCCCGGATGGTGGTAAACACTCCGTGTTTGGTGAGATAATCGCGGAAGCGCACCATCACATCCTCCGGAGCGCCGTCCAGTTCATCCACTCCCGGTATCTTATGGAAACGGATCAGATTGATCCGGCACTCCAGTCCGCGTAATAAAGAAACCAACTCACGGGCATGCTCCATGGAATCATTTACCCCATGAAACACAATGTATTCAAATGAGAGACGGCGTTGATGGGTAAAATCATACGTTTTCAGCAAATCAACGATCTCACGGATCGAGTAAGCCTTTTCTGCCGGCATAATCTGACCGCGTTGTTGCGGGAAAGGATTATGCAGACTGATGGCCAGATGGCAGTCGCTTTCATCCAAGAAGCGCTTCAGTCCTTTCTTCAGACCTACGGAAGAAACCGTAATACGCTTCGGACTCCAGCCATAGCCATAAGGTACCGTCAGCAGATGTGTTGCCTTCAAGACCTCGTCCAGATTATCGAACGGCTCCCCTTGTCCCATAAAAACCACATTGGTCAGATTGTCTTTCTCGGGCAAGGAATAAAGCTGGTTCAGGATGTCAGTCACCGAAAGATTTCCGGAGAATCCCTGTTTTCCGGTCATACAGAACCGGCAGTTCATCTTGCATCCCACCTGCGAAGACACGCACAGTGTGGCACGGTCGCCATCGGGAATATACACCGTTTCAATAAATCCGCCGGCCAGTGTCATATACAAATATTTTACTGTACCATCAACCGAGCGCTGGCAAGATACCGGTTCGGAACATCCTATCTGATAATTCTCATTCAGTTTTTCTCTGTTCTTTAAAGATATGGAAGTCATCTCATCAATGGACCGCACCTTTTTTACATAGATCCATTCGGCGATCTGTTTGGCAGTAAAGGCTGGCATGCCTAATCCTGCAACAACGCCCTTGAGTTGCTCCATATTCATTCCCAACAAGGGTTGCTTCGATTCATTCATATCAAAAAATATTCTCGTTCGTAGGCAAAGTTACGGAAAAAACAGAAAACTTTCATAGCAATCCGTAGCTTATTATTATATTTGCATTTATTATTTATATTGAATACTAAAATCATTTACACATGAAACACCTGGTTGACTGTTTTTTTCCTTACCTTTCTGCAGAACAGGCCCAAGCCATGCTCCGCACATTCGGAAAACATCCCCTCATACATCAAATCCACCTGTTCTGCCCGCAAGAATCCACAAAACCGGAATGGTCCGGAATCAAGACACTGAATGTCTCTGACGGAATTTTCTCATCAGACAGCATACGTAAAATGGCTCAGGAAGCCACAGCCGAATACTGTCTGCTTTATACCAAGACTACCCCGGTTGAGCTTGAGCCCTACTCCCTGGAACGGATGGTCCGGGTGGCAGACGACGCCCATGCCGTTTTGCTTTATTCCGATTATCGGGAAATCAAGAACGGGGAACTCCTGCCTCATCCGGTAAACGATTATCAGGAAGGCAGCGTACGCGATGATTTTCAGATGGGTTCCTTGCTGCTGTTCCGCACCGAAGCACTAAAAGCTTATCTGAAAGAAGCGGCAGGCAACGACTATCTGTTTGCCGGCTTATATGATCTACGCTTATACCTGAGCCGTTACGGCAATATCGTTCATCTGGACGAAATGCTTTATACCGAACAGGAAGAAGACCTGCGCCTCAGCGGCCAAAAGAATTTTGACTATGTTGATCCAAAAAACAGAAAGGCACAGATAGAGATGGAGCAGGCATGCACAGAGCATCTGAAACAGATCAATGCCTACCTTCATCCCTCACAAATCCGAAGAATAGAGCATTCGGGCGATTTTCCGGTAGAAGTCTCGGTCATCATTCCCGTACGGAACCGGGCCCGTACCATCAAGGACGCCATCGAAAGCGCCTTGTCCCAACAGACAGATTTTGAATACAATATCTTTGTCGTTGACAATCATTCAACCGACGGAACAACAGAAATCATACGATCTTTCCACGAAGAAAAGCGCGTGATACACCTGATTCCCGAAGAGGGGCATCTGGGTATCGGCGGATGCTGGTCTCTGGCTGTCCATCATCCTCTGTGCGGACGTTTTTCCGTTCAACTCGATTCCGATGATCTGTACAGCAGCCCCAATACCCTGCAAGCCATTGCAGACATTTTCCACCGCGAACAGGCATCGATGGTAATCGGCTCTTACCGGATGACCGATTTCCAACTCAACACCTTGCCTCCCGGACGGATCGACCACAAGGAATGGACTCCGGAAAACGGACATAACAACGCCCTGCGCATAAACGGACTGGGAGCTCCCAGAGCGTTTTTCACACCATTATTACGCGAACTCCAGATACCCAACACTAGTTATGGCGAGGACTACGCGTTGGGACTCATGTTTTCCAGAAACTATCACATAGCCCGTATCTATGACGAGCTCTATCTGTGCCGCCGTTGGGAAGGAAACTCGGACGCGGCGCTCAACATTGAGCAAATAAACCGTAACAACCACTACAAAGACAAATTACGCACTCTGGAAATCAAAGCGCGCCAGAACAGGAACAAACAATGAACAATACCAGATTCGATACGGAGTGCATCTCTTTTTTTCAAAAACAGATGCATGAATGGCCGGCCGTAAACCAACGCTTTACGGCTCTGCAGCAGCAATGCAAAACCAAAAATCTATCGGTAAATGAGTGCCGCATTTCCGTGCAGTATAATCCGGCACGCGTACAATCGGCCAAAGCAAAAACCGACAAGGCGTCCATCCGGCAACGCCCTTGCTTTCTTTGTGAAGCCAATCGTCCGGCAGAACAGACCAGTCTGCCTATTCTCGAAGGCTATCAGCTTTTGGTAAACCCCTTTCCCATCCTTCCGGTCCATTTCACCATTGTCTCTACCCGGCATCGTCCTCAGGAGATCCTCCGCGAATTTACCGCCTATCAGACTCTTCTGGACAAGCTGTCAGGATTCATCGTATTTTACAACGGACCCAAATGCGGTGCTTCCGCTCCGGACCATCTGCACTTTCAAGCCGGAAGCCGAGGGTATGTTCCCATTGAAGCAGACTGGAAATCTGTTTACGAAAGCAATCTGAAAGTCTCATCTCACGGCATCTTTCTGCTCCGTCAGTTTCCGGTCCCCGTCTTTGTCATCCGGACACACCGAGATAACAATGCCACTCCCATTTTCCGGAATTTATATCAGGCTCTGAATACAGACAAGGCCAACGGAGAAGAACCTATGCTGAACCTGTTGGGATGGCAAGAAGAAAACGGAGAACAGATCATTCTGGTCTTCCCCCGTAAGAAGCACCGGCCCGATGCCTATTTTTACGAAGACGACCGCCAGATCTCCATCAGTCCGGGCGCCATTGATATGGGAGGCCTGCTCATTGCCATCAACGAACAGGACTATCAGAAAGTCACTGCCTCAACTGCCAGTCACATCCTGAAAGAAGTGGGAATCACATTGGAGCAAGCCGATGAGATTTGGCAACAGATTCATAACTCATCGCAAGAGTTGCCATCGGCCGAGCCTGAAATTCAGGTCGGAATTCTGAGCGATCCTACCATCTCCTTTCTATTAAAGGAGCCTTATCTTTTTCATGACGAACCTGTTTCCGGCAAGCAAACCGTAAGTTGTCAAGACAACCGGCTACTTTGGAACGGAAAGTTATATGACCAGATTGAACTGACTCCTGAGGGTGAAGGCTGTTTTTCCTTACCGGAAGTGACCATCGGCATACAATTCCACTGGCAGAAAAAAGAAGAACAGACTTTCAAAGGAGGAATCCGTCTGCTATGCCATCAAGACAAAATAGTTTTTATCAACAAGGTAAAAGTAGAGACCTATCTAAGCAGCGTCATTTGCAGCGAGATGAATTCGGAATGCCCGTATGAGTTTCTCAAGGCCTCGGCTATTATCAGCCGAAGCTGGGTGCTGTCCCAAATCCTGCAGAAAAATGAAAAGCGCTCCTCTACCGGAATCTGTGGTTACAGCAAGGAACAGGAAATTATCCGATGGTATGAACAAAGCGACCATAAACTGTTTGATGTGTGCGCTGATGACCATTGCCAGCGCTATCAGGGCATAGGCCGGATCAAATCGGGAAAAAGTTTACAGGCTGTAACCGAAACCCAGGGAGAAGTTCTGCTCTTTGACGGAGAAATCTGTGATGCCCGATTCTCCAAATGTTGTGGCGGCATGACCGAGGAATACGCCTATTGCTGGGACGACCGAAAAATCCCTTATCTGATATCACATAGCGACAGTATTCCCTCCACACGGGGTCAGCTCAGTTCGGAAACGGCAGCGGAACAATGGATTAAAGAAACTCCATCATGTTTCTGCAATACACAAGACGCGACACTGCTGAAACAGATCCTGAATCATTACGACCAGAGTACTCAGGATTTTTTCCGCTGGAAAGTCACCTATACCCAATCGGAAATCAGCCGGTTACTAAAAGAAAAAATGCAGGTGGATTTCGGAACGGTGCTTGATATTGTTCCTATCGAACGAGGCCCCGGAGGACATATCTCACGCCTTAAAATAATAGGAAGCCTATGCACCCGGATTGTGGGCAAAGAACTGGAAATCCGGAAAATGCTTAGCCAAAGCCACCTGTACAGTTCTGCGTTTATTGTGGAAAAAGGAGAAAATAAAGATGGTGCCCCACAGCACTTCACCTTATATGGTGCCGGTTGGGGACACGGAGTGGGTATGTGTCAGATAGGAGCCGCAGTTATGGGTAAGAAAGGCTATGACTACAGACAGATTCTGGCGCACTACTACCCCCATGCCATCATCAAAAAACTCTATTAATCATCAAAAATATCATGAAAATCAGAAAAACCAATCCATGGCAATGGATACCTACACTTTATATCACCGAAGCTCTACCCTATGTCACGGTAATGAGTATTTCAGTGGTGATGTATAAAAGGCTGGAGCTTTCCAATGCGGAAATCGCCCTTTATACCAGCTGGCTTTATCTGCCTTGGGTCATCAAACCATTTTGGAGCCCGGTTGTGGACCTGCTCCGCAACAAGCGCTGGTGGATTATCATCACCCAGATTCTTTTGGGAGCCGGACTGGCCGGTGTGGCATTCACCATACCGACTTCGCATTTCATACAAAGCACACTTGCATTCTTTTGGCTGGTGGCCTTTAGCAGTGCCACACACGACATTGCCGCCGACAGCTATTACATGAGTGTGCTTAAAGAACATGAACAGGCGCTCTATGTCGGTGTTCGCAGTACCTTTTACCGCATCGGCACTATTGCCGGACAGGGGCTGCTGATTATGCTGGCAGGCACATTGGAAGTATATACCGGCAACATTGCCCGGTCCTGGAGCCTGATGTTCTATATCCTGGCAGCACTGCTTCTGCTGATGGCCTTATATCATCAGATTATCCTGCCTAAGAACGAAAAGACGGTGGTTTCAGAAAAAGTCTCCGACCGGCATTTTCTGAGAAACTTCATGGAAGCATTCGTCAGTTTTTTCCGAAAACGCCAGTTTATAGCCGGGGTACTTTTTATGCTTTTGTTCCGATTTCCGGAAGCACTGCTTATAAAAGTCGCGAACATGTACCTCATTGATCCCATAAATAAAGGCGGATTAGGGCTAAGCACTCAGGAAGTCGGGCTGGTGCAAGGAACCATCGGCGTGCTGGGACTGACTGTAGGAGGCATCATTGGCGGTATTGCCATCGCCCATGGAGGTCTGCGCAAATGGTTATGGCCCATGACCTGGAGCATCACCTTGCCCAATCTGGTCTACGTATACATGAGTTACTGCTATCCGGATTCGCTTCTGCTTATCAGCAGCTGCATCTTCCTGGAACAGTTCGGCTACGGATTCGGATTCTCGGCTTATATGCTTTATCTGATCTATTATTGCCGCGGCAAATATCAGGCCGCGCATTATGCCATCTGTACGGCTTTCATGGCATTGTCCATGATGATTCCCGGCATGTTTGCCGGCTGGATACAGGAACAGATCGGGTATTTTTACTTTTTCCTGTTTGTCATGGCCTGCTGTCCGCTTACCATCTGGGTATCTTCACTTTTAAAGATTGATCCTCAATTTGGGAAAAAATAAAGAAATCTTTTTTTAAAGAAACTAAAAAAACAAAGAAATATTCGCTTTTAGAAGTTCTATCTTTGGAATAATTAAATCATTACTCTATCTTTGTTGCTCGAAGAAATAAACAACACCCTAATTAAACAAAATTCACATGAAAAAAATGAATTATTTATTGGCTGGTGCTTTTGCTATGATGCTTACTTGGTGTCCGGTACAGAGTACTTCTGCAGCCAGTAAAGGCAATGAAACTGCCTTGAATTACCATTTTACAACTAAGTGGAAACGTGGAAAAGACGGTGTTATCCGTACAGTTGTTCCACAGCGCGAAAAAGGACAGGAAAATGTTCTGGAATTGAAGACTCCAGCCCTGAAGACCGTACGCGTAGGATTCGTTGGTTTGGGTATGCGTGGTCCTGGTGCCGTAGAGCGTTTCACCCACATGAAAGATGTAGGTCTGAATGTACAGATCGTAGCACTTTGTGACCACGAAGAAGCACGCGCAAAAGGTGTAAACGAAAATATCGTGAAGAAAGCCGGTTTGCCAGCTGCAGACATCTACAGCGGTCCGGAAGGTTACAAGCAGCTGTGCGAGCGCAATGATATCGACTTGGTTTACATTGCAACAGACTGGAACCACCACGTACCTGTAGCTCTCTATGCTATGGAGCACGGCAAACATGCTGCTATCGAGGTGCCTTCTGCAATGAGCTTGAAAGACTGCTGGGATCTGATCAATATGTCAGAGAAGACTCGCAAGCACTGCATCCAGTTGGAGAACTGCTGCTATGACTTCTTCGAGTTGAACACTTTGAACATGGCTAAGAAAGGTCTGTTCGGTGAAGTAATCCGCGGTGAAGGTGCTTACATCCACGATTTGAGCGACTTCTGGGCTTACTACTGGAAGAAGGATGCAAACGACAAGTTAGGATGGCGTTTGGAATACAACAAGTTGCACAGAGGTGACGTATACGCTACTCACGGCCTTGGCCCTGTAGCACAGGCTATGGATATTCACCGTGGTGACCGTCTGACTACTCTGGTTGCAATGGATACTAAGTCTGTTATCGGTAAGGGTCTGGTTGAGAAGGCAACCGGTAAAGAGTGCAATGATTTCCAGAACGGTGACCACACAACTACTTTGTTGCGTACTGCAAAGGGTAAGGTTATCGAAATCCAGCACAACGTAATGACTCCTCAGCCATACAACCGTAAGTATCAGCTGACTGGTACTAAAGGTTTTGCCAACAAGTATCCGGTAGAGGGTTATGCTTTGCAGGGTAAGGAAGTAAAATTGGAAGGTGTACCTAACCACGAGAACTTGTCAGCTCACGGCTTCTTGCCAGCTGAAGCTCAGCAGGCATTGGTTAAGCAGTATCAGCACCCATTGATCACTGAGGTCGGTGAAAAGGCTAAGAACGTAGGTGGTCACGGCGGTATGGACTTCATCATGGACTATCGTATGGTTTATTGCTTGCAGAACGGTTTGCCAATGGATATGGACGTTTACGACTTGGCTGAATGGTGCTGCTTGGCAGAGTTGGGTTACCTGTCAATGTCTAACGGATGTGCTCCAGTTGAAATTCCTGACTTCACTCGTGGATACTGGAACAAGATTGACGGTTTCAAGATGTACAAGACTGCAAACACTTGGTATTAATCATCTGACCATATAAATAAAAAAAACTGCATCGTGCTTTACGATGCAGTTTTTTTATTGCCTTCTTATTATCACAGGCTCATACAAATCTCCCTATATTCAGAATTCAATTCTTACACATAAGATCTGAATACAGGGAGCTTATTATATCAGAGTTTATATTATTCACTCCAGTAGCATTATAACTATCAAGTTCTGAAAATATCCGCCAGGCATACAGAATTTGATGGAATTTCAGAGACTGAACATGACATGGAGATCAAGCCATGACCATGTCCGAAAAATAAAGTAAAGCAGAAACCTTTTTATAATATGTAAAGTAAATCAGTCAAAAAAGATCTGAGACAGACACGGACACAGCCTATATGTAAATAAAAATCCAATAAAATCCGTCAGACATAGACAAACAAAAAAATCGTCCTGACGAATTCATCAATTCATCAGGACGATTTGATTAAATTGTCGGGACGATTTTCCAAAAAGTTCAGGAAGAAAAAAATCTTGCATCTAACTTGCTATTTTTCAAACCATTAACAAAATCTAATCCATTTATTGGACAAAAAATAATTTGTCAGAATATTTTTCTATTATTTTTTGTCGTTTTCCCGTTCCAAAGCCTTGGCCTCGTTCCAATAAACATCCATCTGCTCCAGAGTCAGATCCTTGAAATCCTTTCCGCTCTCCTTGACTTTCTGTTCCAGATAGTTGAAGCGACGAATAAACTTCTGGTTGGTATGCTCCAGCGCATTGTCGGGATTTATATGATACAGGCGGGCCGCATTGATCAGACTGAACAGGAAATCGCCAAATTCCTCGGTTGACTTTTCCTTGTCTTCTTTCTCCAACTCTACCTGAAGCTCTCCCAGTTCTTCGCGAACCTTGTCCCAAACATCGGCACGCTCCTGCCAGTCGAAGCCTACATTGCGCGCCTTGTCCTGAATACGATAGGCCTTGATGAGCGAAGGCAGGGTATTGGGCACTCCGGAAAGCACGGTCTTGTTTCCGTCCTTCTCCTTCTGCTTGATCTGTTCCCAGTTGCGGCTCACCTCATCGGCCGTCTGCGCCTGCACATCTCCGTAAATATGCGGATGACGGAACCTGAGTTTCTCCACTAGGCGGTCACATACATCGGCTATGTCAAACTGCTCTTTCTCGCTGGCAATGCGGGCATAGAACGCCACATGAAGGAGTACATCGCCCAGTTCCTTGCAGATGTCCTTTGTATCGTCCTTCATCAGGGCATCGCACAGCTCAAAGGTTTCCTCTATCGTGTTAGGGCGCAGGCTTTCGTTGGTCTGCTTCTTGTCCCACGGGCACTGTTCGCGCAGCGTGTCGAGCACATCCAGAAAGCGCCCGAATGCCGCCATTTGTTCTTCTCTTGTATGCATGATTCTTGTCTTTTTCGTTTATTAAAAAATCACGACAGGGAAACAAGCCCCTACCGTGATTGTCCGTATTTTCTTGCTATAAAGTCATTATCCCAGCTGAGCCAGACTCTCCTTGATAGAGGCGATCTTGCTCTCGGCATCGGCCTGTTTCTTGCGCTCCATCTCCACAACAGCCTGAGGAGCATTGGCCACGAACTTCTCGTTCGACAACTTCTTCTGTACTCCCACCAGGAAGCCCTGCAGATACTTCAGCTCGGCTTCGAGTTTTGCCTTCTCGGCCTCAACATCGATCAGGTCGCCCAAGATTACGGCATACTCGGTAGTACCGACCATGAATGAAGCGGCTCCGCTACCCTTCTGCTCTACGGTGTCGATGCTCTTCAAGTTGGCCATCTTCATGATGACACTGTTCAGAGCGGTAACCGGATTGCTTCCTACCACCTCAAGGGCGAGCAGTTCCTTCGGAGAGATATTCTTCTGGTTGCGTACGGTACGCACACCGGCTACGATTTCCTTAGCCTGCTCGATAGCGGCTACCAGAGCCTCATCCTGCTCTGTCGGTGCGACAAAGTCAAGAACATCAACCATGATGCTCTCACCGGCCTTGCGGTCGTACAGATGCTGCCACAACTCCTCAGTGATGAATGGCATGAACGGATGCAGCAACTTGAGCAGTGAGTTGAAGAAAGACAGGGTCTTGGCATAAGTCTGCTCGTCGATCGGCTCACCGTATGCCGGCTTGATCATTTCCAGATACCAGCTTGAGAACTCGTCCCAGAAGAGTTTGTAAACCACCATCAGGGCCTCGCTCAGACGATATTTCTTGAACAGGTCGGCCACTTCGGCAGCGGTCTTCTTCAACATGGCGTCGAACCACTCCACAGCAATCTTCGCGCTCTCCGGCTGTTCCACGGCAGCAGTGTTCCAGCCCTGTACCAGACGGAAGGCATTCCAGATCTTGTTGTTGAAGTTACGTCCCTGCTCGCACAGTGCCTCGTCGAAAAGAATATCGTTACCGGCCGGTGCAGAAAGCATCATACCCATACGCACACCGTCAGCACCGAAACGCTCGATCAGATCCAGAGGATCCGGACTGTTACCCAGTGACTTGCTCATCTTACGTCCCAACTTATCGCGTACGATACCGGTGAAGTAAACGTTCTTGAACGGCATCTTGCCTTCGTACTCATAACCCGCCATAATCATTCGGGCCACCCAGAAGAAGATGATGTCCGGACCGGTTACGAGGTCGGCAGTCGGATAATAGTAGCTGATTTCCTCGTTGCCCGGGTTGTTGATACCGTCGAACAGAGAAATAGGCCACAACCAAGAAGAGAACCAGGTGTCGAGCGCGTCCTCGTCCTGACGCAGATCGGCCAGAGTCAGATCGGCATTACCGGTCTTCTCCTTAGCCAGTTCCAAAGCCTGCTCCGGAGTCTCGGCTACCACGAAACCGCCCTGCGGCAGGAAGTAAGCCGGAATGCGGTGTCCCCACCACAGCTGACGGCTGATACACCAGTCCTTGATGTTCTCCATCCAGTGCTTGTAGGTGTTCTTGTATTTGGCCGGATAGAACTTGATCTCATCGTTCATCACCGGTCCCAAAGCGATCTTGGCCAGGTGTTCCATCTTGAGGAACCACTGCATAGACAACTTCGGCTCGATAGGCACGTTGGTACGCTCAGAGAAACCTACCTTATTATTATAGTCTTCGATCTTCTCCAACAGACCGGCCTTCTCCAGATCGATGGCAATCTGCTTACGCACATCGAAACGGTCCATGCCAACGTACATACCGGCAGCCTCACTGATGGTACCGTTGTCGTTGAAGATATCAATAGTTTCCAGATTGTATTTCTCACCGAGCATGTGGTCGTTGATGTCGTGCGCCGGAGTTACCTTCAGACATCCAGTACCGAACTCGATATCTACATAAGTATCCTCGATGACCGGAATGCAACGGCCCACCAGAGGAACAATCACACGCTTGCCCTTCAACCAGGTGTTCTTCGGATCCTCCGGATTGATACACATAGCGGTATCACCCATAATGGTTTCAGGACGTGTGGTAGCTACCACAGCATAACGTCCGCTTCCATCCGGCTGACCGTTCTCGTCAGCTACCATATATTTCAGATAATACAGTTTGCTATTCTCTTCCTTATAGATAACCTCCTCATCAGAAAGGGCAGTCAATGCCTTCGGGTCCCAGTTCACCATGCGCACACCGCGGTAGATGAGTCCCTTGTTATACAGGTCGCAGAACACCTTGATGACGCTCTTGCTGCGGATCTCATCCATAGTAAAACCGGTGCGGTCCCAGTCGCAGCTGGCACCCAACTTGCGCAACTGCTTCAGAATGATACCTCCGTGCTCCTCGGTCCATGCCCAGGCATGCTTCAGGAACTCCTCACGGGTCAGGTCAGTTTTCTTGATGCCCTGTGCAGCCAGACGATTCACCACCTTGGCCTCAGTGGCAATAGAAGCGTGGTCGGTACCCGGCACCCAGCAGGCATTCTTGCCTTCCATACGGGCGCGACGCACCAGAATATCTTGAATGGTATTGTTCAGAACGTGTCCCATATGCAACACACCGGTTACGTTTGGCGGCGGGATCACCACGGTATATGGCTCGCGTCCATCGGGCTTAGAACTGAACAACTTGTTGTCAAGCCAATACTGATACCATTTTTCCTCTACATCTGCAGGATTGTACTTACTTGCTAATTCCATATAAATTTGTTGTTTATCTATTCATATTTTGTTGCAAATTTACACAAAATCGGGTAAACTACCACAGAATATAGTAGGATAAATCTATAGAAAACCGCATTTCTTATCCTAATCCCGATTCCGAATTACAACTCTGCCGTAAAAGATTAATCGGGGAATTCATATAACAAAATAGTCTTTTTACTATTTTTGCAATAAAAGCCAAAAAACAAAAGACCATGATACTGATTACAGACAGCGGTTCCAGCAAATGTACCTGGTGCTTTGCTCAAGGAACCGAAAAACAAATACGAATCACAACAACAGGAATCAATCCTTCAACACAGGAACGTGAAGTCATTCTGCAGATTATCCGGCAGGAACTGTTTCCGGCACTTCAGAAACAGGAAAGCATCTTTTCTGCCGCAAAACCGGAAAAAATATTCTTCTACGGTGCCGGCTGCACGGAAGCCAGAAAAAACTTTATGGCTGAAATCCTGCAAGAGTGTTTCGGAACAGAAATCATAGAAGTGTATAGCGATATGTTGGGAGCAGCTCGCAGTATGTTTCAACGAAACACCGGAATAGCCTGCATTTTGGGAACCGGAGCCAACTCTTGCCTGTACAACGGAGAAGACATCATAGCTCAAACTCCAGCCATGGGATATATATTAGGAGACGAAGGCAGCGGAGCTTACCTGGGAAAAATGCTGGTGAGAGCTCTGTTCAAGGGAAGAATGCCGGCACATCTTATGCAAGCCTTTCAGAAAGAGTACCAACTGGACTTGCCTACTGTCATCGAGCGCACTTATCGCACTCCGATGGCCAATCGTTTTTTAGCGTCGCTCACTCCTTTTCTGCATCAGTATCGGACGGAAAAAGAGATTCATGAACTGCTTTGCAACGCCTTTGATGATTTTATATTCTTTAATCTGGAATCCTATCGAACAAAAAGCAATAAAGTTTCTTTTATTGGAAGCATCGCTTTTTATTTTCAGGAAGAATTAGACAGTTGTCTGAAAAACAGAGGTTTTCAAATGGAACGCGTCATTCGGGATCCGATGGACGGATTGCTGGAATATTACTTGATAAAGTAAAAATGTTAAAGGCATTTCAGGGGTTTTTACAGAATAAAACACAAATATGTTTTATAACATAAATTTTTATTTGTTATGTTAGAAAAATACAATTACCTTTGCATCGTTATCCTGAAAACAATCTTTTTACCTTAAAACGAAACTAATACCTAAAAACGAAATAAAGGGACGCTGAGAAGCGCCCCTTTTTTCATTTAGCCGGACATTGCGACGGTATCAGTTTTATAAATCTTTTGTTATTGGGAATGTTCTGCAACATTCTGCGGTGGAACTTGTCTTCGGCAATCATCACCGCATGCACCTTCTTGGGCGAAACGACCTTACACATCTTTTTAAAATAGGCCTGCTCCAATTCTGCCGATTCAACCTTCAACTCGGTAATCCGCTCCACACATTCCTTACACTCTTTTTCTGTAGGATTCTCTTTCTTATGTATGCGTTTGAGTTTCATGATTTCCTTATTGATTTTTCGCTGTTTGTCATGCAGCTCATGATATAGCGGAAAGAAATTCTTGGCATCGAGAGCAGTCATTCCGGTACTGAGAATGATAAATTCCTCCATTTCCTCACGGAATTTCTGCGGAGAAAAATTGTGCGGCCCCTTCTGCTGAGCCGAAAGTCCGGTCAGCCATCCAAAAGCCATCAGAACAATCAGTAACACTTGTTTTTTCATAACAATAAAACTCATAAATTAATTTGAACCTGTGAGATACATGGCTATCTCACTATTATCTACCAAAGCATAGTCCAGCATATCCTCCATATATACCGATTCAGTTTCCGGCGTAACATTGATATCATGCTCTACAGAAACCGAAGCTACCGGAGTTTTAGAAGCAGAAATCTGCTTCAGATAAATCCAGGCACCTGTCATGGCCACAGAACATACTACCGCGGCCGTAGCCAGCCAATAGCGCAAATGGCGTATTCTGGCAGCAGGCTGATGCACTACCGGAGCATTCTTTTCCGGCAATTCATTCATCAGCCGATCCGCAAAATCTGCGAAATAGTTCTCCGGCACGGTGAACGGTTCTTTCTTGCCAAACTTTCTACGAATAATATATTCTTCTCTCATAATGACTCCTACTTTGTACACCTATATGACAATATAAAGGGGAAAAGGTTTAATCTTCCTCCTGAAAAAATTCCGCTATCTTTTTGACTGCGTGATGATATGTAGCCTTCAGGGCGCCAACAGAAGTACCGAGAATCTCACTGATCTCCTCGTACTTCATATCCTGAAAATATTTCATCTGAAAAACCAAACGCTGCTTCTCCGGCAGGCGTGCGATGACTTCCTGCAACTGGGCCTGCAACTCATCGCCGTCAAAAAATTCATCACTCATCAGGAAATCAACCACACTGGAATCCTCATCCAGACTAAAATGGTTTTTCTGCTTCTGCACAAAATTCAAGGACCCATTGATCGCTATGCGATAAAGCCACGTCGAAATCTTGGAGTCCCCCCGAAAAGCATCTAAATTAGTCCATGCCTTAATAAATGTATTCTGCAAAAGATCATTTGCATCATCATGTGACAGAACAATACGACGGATCTGCCAATAGATGGGTTCACTGTAAATCGACACGACACGGGCAAAAGCGGCACGCTGCAAGGATTTGTCCTGCAACTGCCTCACCAGTTCTTCTTCATTGCTTGTCATATTCATTGCCTATGCACAGTGTATGCTTATCTTTATCTGTTTTTAAGTTTCTCTATAATAACACGGTCATAACCATAAGGATCACCACAGGAACGCAGTTTCCCCGACGCATCAAAATACATAGTCTGGTAGGTAATGAACAACGGATACGGAGCGGAAAAACGGTAATAACTCATTGGCTTAAAACTCTCGGACTGCTGCCAACGCTTGCCCTTTTCTGTAATCGGCTGCAGATCAAGGGAAAGACGTATCTTATCCATTGTTTTGTCGTCATCGACCAGGAACGAAGCCAACTCCAAAGGTTTCTCCAGACGAATACATCCGTGACTGATAGCCCGGTTGCTGCGGGCAAAGGCCGAACGGTTATTCGTATCGTGAAGAAATACCGAGAAATTATTCGTAAAGCGGAATATCATACGCCCCAATGAATTCCCTTCTCCTTTTTCCTGCCGGAGCATATAATTGCCTGAAAGCAACATGGCCGCACTTACTTCAGCCGGATTCAACTCTTCACCACTGCCCTTTTCTATAATCTTGATCTTATTGCGCTCGAAATAGCCCAAATCTCCTACATGCCGGGTGGCTATCTCATTCTTGATAATACTGAAAGGAATCACCCAATAGGGATCAATTTGCATATAATCAATCTTACTGTGCAACAAAGGAGTCTTATGTTTTAGCGAACCGCCGCAGATTTTCATCTCCAGACTCCTGCCGGATTCCTCATCATAGGCTGTCAGTTCCTGAGATGCCATATTTACCCATACATAGCGCTTATCGGGTTGCTTGCGGCGCCAACGCAGGCGCTCCAGATTGGACAGTATTTTATCCTTATTATAAGAGGCGGATTCCGAAGAAAGATACAATGCCAACAAGCGCAAATAAGCCGGATTGTCAGACTCACTGGCACGGATAGTATCTACAAAAGAAATATGTTTCAGATTGTTCAACGCACGATGGATATAAGCCTGATCCGCACGCTCTGTCGGTATATCATAAAGACGGATATAGGTAACTTGCGGTTCCGAATCAGCGACATCCAACCGGTTGAACACTTTCGAAGGCTCCAGCAAACCAAAGCGCAAGCCACAAAGCAAACGAAGATAAAGCTGTGTAAGACGATATTCCAGACGTCCATAAGTCGCACTGATGTCCTGAGAAGAAGAAAAATCGAGTGTGCGCACCCGTTTCAAATCCTTACGGATATCTTTCGTCGGAAACAACGCCGAAGGCATACCCCATCTTTTGACATCAGAACACAAAGCCAAAAGACTGTCAGCACGGGCGTCTATCCCATTACGGGTTACCCAAAGAAAAGGGCCTTTTTCCAAATAGTAACGGTTAAGAAAAGCGTCAGTATATAATGCTGCCGGTGCTTTGCGAATCTGTTCTTCTATAGCGGTTCTGATCTTTCCGCTATACAAAGAACAGGAATCAGAATTCCACTGCTGCAAGTCATCTATAGACACAGAATAAAAGCCCTCTACCTTTTCCTTACCACAGGAAAACATAAAGGTACAAGACAAGACAAGAAACAGCGAGCGGCATATTCCCAATTTCATCACATGAAATTATCCTATTGAAATTTTACGCACCAGTTTTCCCAATTTCAGGATATAACATCCTTTCGGCAAAGAGGTGCTGACTGTATACTCAGAACTCTCCACCTTATATGATCCTACTTTCAAACCGGCCAGATTATAGATTTCCAGAACCAATCCCTCGGCATGCTGCACCGTAATCTGACTGCCACGCACCGTGATTGATGGTGTCAGCTCATCCATCTGCCCGAAGACAGGAAGATCAGGAAAAGCATAAAGAGGAGTTACAGCCGGTAAAAATAAAGCTAGCAACAATGTAAGTGTAACGTATTTCTTCTTCATAAATCCTAAAATCCTTACTCAATGTCACAAATATAAAGTATTTTCTTCGAAAGAACAAGAATTCTAAAAAAAATCAGAGATGTAAAGTCAGATTTTCACGCGCCAACAATGTATCCGGAAAAATTGACTGTGCCTCACAAAGCAATTCATCTTCATTCTCATAACGGGCAGAAAAGTGACCGATACACAAACGACGCGCGCCAATCATACGTGCCATCTCAGCAGCCTGACGGGCAGTGCTGTGGCAGGTTTCACGTGCCCGACGCTTGTCCGATTCGGCAAAAGTGGCTTCGTGATAAAGCAAATCAACACCTTTCAGAAAAGGAACAATCTCAGGTTGATAAGCGGTATCAGAACAGTAGGCATAACTGCGCGGCGGATTGGCGGGACGAACAAAGTACGCATTAGGTACGACCGTTCCATCTTCCAGCGTCCAGTCAGCGCCTTGCTTAATACGCCCAATCGCATAATCAGGCACTTTATAGAAATCTATTTTTTCACGGATAATATGTGGCAATACCGGTTTTTCACGGAAGCAAAAACCCATGCAGGGCACACGGTGGCGCAACGGAAAAGCATAAACCTCCACCGAACGGTCCTCGTAAATCAACGAATACTCCTCGACTGCAAGTTCGTGAATCTGCACCTCATAAGGCATTCCCTGACAGAAAAAATCCAACTGGGGGCGCAAAAGTGACTCCAGCGGTGCCGGCGCATAGATGTACAACGTTTCGGTACGTCCCAGAAGTCCGAACGTAGAAATCAAACCAATCAAGCCAAAGCAATGGTCCCCATGCAGATGGGATATGAAAATATGGTTCAGACGGGAGAATTTCAAATGCGAGCGACGCAACTGCAACTGGGCACCTTCCCCACAATCAATCATAAAAAGCTTGTCGCGCACATTCACCACCTGCGCCGAAGGATAATGACGCATGGTAGGTAATGCTGAACCGCATCCCAAAATATTCACTTCAAATTTTTCCATAAAACAATATAAATAAAAAAGAGCGGTGACCCGAGGACACCGCTCTTCGCTGTTTATTCTTGAATAGAATTATTCACCTTTTTCCATCTGAGCCTTCAAAGCTGCCAATGCATCGATATCACCCAGGGTAGTTGATGCAGCCTGGTTCTGAATCATCGGAGCATCTTCCTTCTTTGATGACTTCTTAGGAGCAGCAGCCTTCTTAGCTTCCTTAGCCTCAGCGCGCTGTGCATCTTCGAAGATACGGCTGTGAGACAGGATGATGCGCTTGCTTTCCTTGTTGAACTCAATCACCTTGAATGGCAACTTCTCGTTCAACTGAGCCTGTGAACCATCTTCCTTAACGAGGTGCTTCGGAGTTGCGAAACCTTCTACACCGTACTCCAACTGGATAACTGCACCCTTGTCGAGCATCTCAACAATAGTTCCTTCGTGAACTGAATCCTGAGTGAATACAGTCTCGAATACATCCCATGGGTTCTCCTCCAGCTGCTTGTGACCCAAGCTCAGACGACGGTTTTCCTTGTCAATCTCCAGAACCTGAACCTCGATCTCAGCACCGATCTGAGTGAACTCTGAAGGATGCTTGATCTTCTTAGTCCAAGACAGGTCAGAGATGTGGATCAATCCGTCAACACCTTCCTCGATCTCAACGAATACACCGAAGTTAGTGAAGTTGCGAACCTTTGCAGTGTGCTTAGAACCTACAGGATACTTAGCCTCGATGTTCTCCCATGGATCAGCCTTCAGCTGCTTGATACCCAGAGACATCTTGCGCTCTTCGCGATCCAGAGTCAGGATAACGGCCTCTACTTCGTCACCAACCTTCATGAAGTCCTGAGCTGAACGCAGGTGCTGGCTCCAAGACATCTCAGAAACGTGGATCAGACCTTCTACACCCGGAGCGATTTCGATGAATGCACCGTAGTCAGCCATAACGACAACTTTACCCTTAACCTTGTCACCTACCTTCAAGTTAGGATCCAAAGCATCCCATGGGTGCGGAGTGAGCTGCTTCAAGCCCAGAGCGATACGCTTCTTCTCATCATCGAAGTCGAGGATAACCACGTTGATCTTCTGATCCAACTGAACAACCTCGCGAGGATCGCTAACACGGCCCCATGACAAGTCAGTGATGTGGATCAAACCGTCTACGCCACCCAAGTCGATGAATACACCGTATGATGTGATATTCTTAACGGTACCTTCCAATACCTGTCCTTTTTCCAGCTTGCTGATGATTTCCTTCTTCTGCTGCTCCAACTCAGCCTCGATAAGAGCCTTGTGAGAAACAACAACATTCTTGAATTCCTGGTTGATCTTAACAACCTTGAATTCCATAGTCTTGCCAACGAATACATCGTAATCGCGGATAGGCTTAACATCGATCTGTGAACCTGGCAAGAATGCCTCGATTCCGAATACATCAACGATCATACCACCCTTAGTGCGGCACTTGATGTATCCCTTGATAATTTCTTCTTTCTCCAGAGCCTCGTTAACACGATCCCAAGAACGAGTAGCACGAGCCTTCTTGTGTGAAAGGATCAACTGACCCTTCTTGTCTTCCTGATTCTCGATATACACCTCAACAACATCACCTACTTTCAAATCAGGATTGTAACGGAACTCACTCATAGGAATGATACCGTCTGACTTAAAGCCGATGTTCACAACAACCTCACGCTTGTTCATTGCGATAACAGTACCGTCAACTACTTCGTGATCGTTTACCTTGTTCAAAGAACCTTCGTAAGCCTTCTGCTGTTCTTCACGACTTACATTTGTTGTGTCACCGCTTTCATAAGCTTCCCAGTCAAAATCTGCCAGAGGAGCTACATTTTTCAAATCTGCCATTTAGTTAATTAATTGATAATAAAAATACTAATAATGTTAGACATTATATTGTTTAAAAATTCGCCGCAAAGATAACTCAAATTCTCACTTATATAAAAACAAAAGACTTGTTATTTTTATATATTTAAGCATAAATAACATATTACTACATTATCTATAAAATCATATTTTCTTTTCGTCTTTGAAAGGAAAGCCGCATTTTAAAGATAATGAAATAAAGGAAAACGAATGTCACATATTTATAGATTTTTCGCTCTTCATATGTTCGAATATTCTCAGTTTTGTCGTATCTTTGTGCTACTCACAAACATTAATAGAATTCAGAGCATGAAAAAAAAGATTGAATGTATCGGTGTCCTGACATCTGGAGGTGATGCTCCGGGAATGAATGCCGCCATACGTGCCGTAACCCGTAGCGCTATAGCCGAAGGGTTTACTGTAAAAGGTATCTATAGAGGATACGAAGGTTTATTGCGTAACGAAATCCAGGAATTCACAACAGAAAATGTAAGTAATATCATTCAACGTGGAGGAACCATTCTGAAAACCGCCCGCTGCAAAGAATTTCAAACAGTAGAAGGAAGAAAAATTGCCTACGACAACATGGTTGCACAAGGCATTGACGCATTGGTCGTTATCGGCGGAAACGGATCGCTTACCGGTGCCAGAATCTTCGCAGAAGAATATGATGTACCTTGTATCGGATTGCCGGGAACCATTGACAATGACTTGTATGGCACAGATTCAACGATCGGCTACGATACAACCCTGAACACAATCGTAGAATGCGTAGACAAAATCCGCGACACTGCTACCTCACACGAACGTATCTTTTTCATTGAAGTGATGGGACGCGATGCCGGCTTCCTGGCACAGAACAGTGCCATTGCCAGCGGTGCCGAAGCTGCTATTATCCCAGAGGATTCCACCAATGCCGACCAGTTGGAGCAGTTCATCGGACGCGGAATCCGTAAGAGTAAGAGTTCAAGTATCGTCATCGTATCCGAAAGCCCGAAATGCGGTGCCATGTACTATGCTGAGCGCGTAAAACAGGAATATCCGGAATATGACGTGCGTGTATCTATCTTGGGCCACCTGCAACGTGGAGGTTCTCCAAGTGCCAGCGACCGTATCCTGGCCTCACGCTTGGGCGTAGGTGCCATTACAGCCATTCTGGAAGGACAGCGCAACGTAATGATCGGTATCCGTGACGACGAAATCGTTTACGTTCCGTTTACCAATGCTATCAAAAATGACAAGCCGATCAAAAAAGAGCTGATCAACGTATTGGGTATCCTCTCTATCTGATTCTATTCAGATATACAAATGATCAGAGAAGGGTTGTTTCGCAAATGACGAAACAACCCTTCTCTGATTATTCCAGAGCCACCGCACACTCCGATTTTCTAAAACAATAAAAGAGAAGGTGTCAAAATTCTTTTTTGAAAAATGAATTTGAAATTTACCCCTAAAAGATAAAAGAAAAAGCCACATCATGACTCAATACAGAGTTTGATATGGCCCTTTTAAATATCACGGTTATAATCTGTAACTTTGAAAAAGAAGCAATCATTTAGTTCTGACACATCCTCTTTCAAGTCAAAATATCCCATACAACCTAAAAAAGAATTATTCCTCAAGCAATTTTTTCAAAAAGTCATTCAATTCCTCATCAAGACCTTTTAAAAGGTCCTTGTCCAGAATAATCGTATCATCATCGACCAGATAAAGATCACTCACCACATCTTGTTCCTCATCCATAAGCACAAAAGAGAATGGCTTCAATATAGGAAGTTTTTCCCACACATCATGCATACCTTGAATGCACTTCCTCAACACAGGAACATTCGTTTCATAAAAATGCTCATCTTTTGAATCAATCCATTCCTCAACTACACAACGGGTCAATTCATCGAAATCATCATTATATACAAGAAGTTCGCCAGACTCAGGCTTGATCTGCAAATGAATATCCGTAAGTACCGGATCTGACTGAATCATCGAAAATTTAGCAGCGACTTTATTCAAAGCACGTTCTATCTGTTGAATCGTAGGGGATGTTACGCTCATAAGCAAAAGTCTTTTATATTTATAGAAACCAAAATTACAAAAAATATTTGTAATACTACCTTTTGAAGCAAAAAAAAACAAAATAAGCCTATGAAAATAAGAATACAAAAGACTATCTGACAGCCCTCCGAGCAAAAAAAAAACAAACGAAACTTTATACAAACAAAAACCCGGACTCATTTGAGTCCGGGCATACTTCATCTATAAGACAAAATTTACAATTACAGACCTGCTCCGTGGCAGTTCTTGAACTTCTTACCGCTACCGCATGGACATGGATCATTACGATTTGGAGTCTTGTCAGCAACATAAGGCTGCTGTGCCTGAACTTCGCGCGTATCCTGAGCTGCAGCGGCTGCCATATCAGAATCATTCAAATCCTCATGGCTTTCAACATAATTCTGTTTCTGGTGTGCCGGCTCCGGATCCACCTCACGTACCTCCTGTGGAGCCTGTACCGGAATCTGACCACGCATCAAAATGCTCAAGGTCTGGTTATTGATCTTGTCTACCATCTTGTCGAACAGAGTAACACTCTCCAACTTGAAGATCAACAGAGGATCCTTCTGCTCATAGCTTGCATTCTGCACTGAGTGCTTCAACTCATCCAAAGATCTCAGATTCTCCTTCCAAGCCTCATCAATAGTATGCAACATAATTGTTTTCTCAAACTCCTTGATTACAGACTTGCTCTCGCTTTCATAAGCCTCCTTCAACGGAGTTGAAATCTGATACATACGACGTCCGTCAGTAATCGGAACCAAAATATTCTCATACATGGCTCCCTGTGTCTCATACACCTGCTTGATTACCGGATTAGCCACAGCCGCCATCAGATCGGTCTTCATCTTGAAGCGCTTCATAGCCTCTTCATAGGCTTTATTATACAGTTTCTCGCGCTTCATTTCATTATATTCCTGTTCGGTAAACGGACATTCCATGGCCAGAACTTCAAGGAAGTTCTCCTTGCAGCTGTCATAATCACCATCATCAATGAAGTAAACACAGCGATCCCAAATCATATCAGCGATATCCATGCCAATACGCTCACCCATTAAGGCATGACGACGCTTTTCGTACACAACCGTACGCTGTTTGTTCATTACATCATCATACTCCAGCAAACGCTTACGCACACCGAAGTGGTTCTCCTCTACCTTCTTTTGGGCACGCTCGATAGATTTACTGATCATCGGATGTTCAATCATCTCACCATCCTCAAAGCCGAGTCTATCCATGATACGCGCAATACGTTCGCTGGCAAACAGACGCATCAATTTATCTTCCAAAGATACAAAGAAGACAGAAGATCCCGGGTCACCCTGACGACCGGCACGTCCACGTAACTGACGGTCTACACGACGGCTCTCATGACGTTCCGTACCGATGATAGCCAGACCACCGGCCGCCTTCACTTCATCACTCAGTTTGATATCCGTACCACGACCGGCCATATTGGTAGCAATGGTCACCGTACTGCTTTGTCCGGCCTTAGCAACAATATCAGCCTCCTGCTGATGCAGTTTCGCATTCAACACATTGTGAGGGATCTTTCTCATCTGGAGCATCTTGCTCAACATTTCTGAGATTTCAACAGAAGTAGTACCCACAAGTACCGGACGACCGGCCTTAATCATCTTCTCTACTTCTTCGATTACCGCCTTATACTTCTCGCGCTGAGTCTTGTAAACACGGTCATCCATGTCCTGACGGGCAATCGGACGATTGGTCGGAATCTCAACGACATCCAGCTTATAGATATCCCAGAACTCACCTGCCTCAGTGCTGGCTGTACCGGTCATACCGGAAAGCTTGTGATACATTCTGAAGTAGTTCTGCAAGGTAATTGTTGCGAATGTCTGTGTGGCAGCCTGAACCTTTACATGTTCTTTAGCCTCAACCGCCTGATGCAAACCATCGCTCCAACGACGACCGTCCATGATACGACCGGTCTGCTCATCGACAATCTTCACCTCACCGTCGATCACTACATATTCGTCATCGCGGTTAAACATGGTGTAAGCCTTAAGCAACTGCTGAATAGTATGAACACGCTCGCTCTTCACGGCATAGTCACTATAAAGCTGATCCTTCTTCTGCAAACGCTCTTCTGCTGACAGTGTTGTATCTGTTTCCAAAGCAGACATGGCTGCAGTAATATCAGGCAACACAAACAAATCAGGGTTAGAAGTAGCATGAGCCAACCATTCATTACCCTTGTCCGTCAGATCTACGCTGTTCATCTTCTCATCTACCACGAAGTACAACGGCTCTACAGCCTCCGGCATACGCTTATTGTTGTTCTCCATGTAGATCTCCTCTGTCTTGAGCATACCGGCCTTGATTCCCGGTTCAGACAGATATTTGATCAACGGCTTATTCTTTGGAAGAGCCTTGTGGCTACGATACAACTGCAGGAATCCTTGAGCCACCTTCTCTTTATCTTCTGTAGCGATAAGCTGTTTGGCTTCGGCCAGATATTGGGTAGCCAACTGACGCTGAACGGCAACAAGCTGCTCTACCAACGGCTGATAAACACCAAACAACTGATTGTCTCCCTGAGGCACCGGTCCGGAAATAATCAATGGAGTACGGGCATCATCGATCAAAACTGAGTCCACCTCATCCACAATCGCATAGTTATGACGACGCTGTACCAGATCTTTCGGATTAGTGGCCATATTGTCGCGCAAGTAGTCAAAACCGAACTCATTGTTAGTACCGAAAGTAATATCAGCCATGTAAGCCTTACGACGTGCATCTGAGTTTGGCTGATGACGGTCAATACAATCTACGCTCAATCCGTGGAACATATAGATCGGTCCCATCCAGTCAGAGTCACGCTTGGCCAGATAGTCGTTCACGGTTACCACGTGCACACCGTTTCCAGTCAACGCATTCAAGAATACCGGAAGGGTTGCCACCAATGTCTTACCTTCACCGGTTGCCATCTCGGCAATCTTACCCTGATGCAATACGATACCACCGAAGAGCTGCACATCATAGTGCACCATATTCCAACGGATGTCGTTACCACCGGCTGTCCAGTGAGCATGATATACGGCCTTGTCTCCGTCAATATCCACGAAATCGTATTTCACGGCGAGCATGCGGTCGAAATCGTTTGCAGTAACGATTACGTCCTCATTTTGGGCAAAACGCTCGGCGGTAGACTTCACGATAGCGAACACCTGAGGCATTACTTCGTTCAGGGCTACCTCATAACGTTCCAAAACTTCTTTCTCCAATTTGTCAACCTGAGCAAACAGAGGAGCACGGTCCTGAATCTCAGTCTGCTCAATTTTCGCCTTCAGCTCGGCAATTTTATCTTTCAGGTCATTGGCTGATCCTTGTATGTAATTTTTCAACTCCTGTGTTTTAGCACGGAGGGCATCATTATCCAAGGCCTGAATTTCCGGATAAGCAGCCTTCACCTTCTCTACCAAAGGCTGAATCAGCTTCATATCCCGTGTTGATTTATTACCAAACAGCTTGCTTAAAAATTTATTTATATCCATAGTTATTTTGTTGTATTATCTGTCAAACGACTGCAAAGTTATTATAAATTTCATAAAAACACACATTCTCTTAACGGTAAATAGCGTTTTTCTACTTTAAATCCGTCAGAGGATAAGCCGAGCAAGCGTTTGGCGCACGGATACGCATAAATTGTGACAACGTAGGAGCCACACAATCAACCGATACCGGCGACTTGATTATTTGCGATTTAATATCATAACCCAGGAAAAAAAGCGGGAAGCTGACAAAGCCTTCACGAATCCACAAAGGCTCATTTGAATTCTCTGTCTCCAGTTTCCATCCGGAAGACACATCTATCATAATATCTCCCGAGCATTTCGGATGATAGCTGTTACGGATTTTACTGATAATCGGGCTCCAGGAACCCACATTCAGACGATGACTGGTATATACATCCTGCACACCTTCCAACTGAATGATAAAATCCTGACACCGTTGCAATACTTCCGCCGAATTCAGCTGTTTGTTTTCCAACAACTTTTTATTCAGATAGATCTGCGCGTTATAGGAAGCCTCGACATACTGCCCTTCGCCATACATGGCCATCAGATACATATTCAGCAAAGCGACTGCTTTTTTCATACTGAACACACCGGTCGGAATCCGATAACGGGCCAGTTCCGGACGTTCCGGATCGGCATAGCCTGTTGACGTGATGACAAAAAGCACCTGTCCTGCTCCGACACGTTTTTCGACATAATCGATCAAGTCTCCCAACTGACGGTCCAGACGCACATACGTATCCTGCAGTTCTATCGGATAATCTGATGAAGTTTTATGTTCAAAATTTCCGGCATAATACGTCACTGACAAAAAGTCAGTAACATCATCCTTGCCCAGTGCGGTACTCTCCATACACACTTTGGCAAACTTATTTACTTCTTCATTGACACAGCCCGTCGTCTTGAACTGAGAGATACGCTGGTCGCCCTTAAAACGGTGCTCAAAAGAATTAGCCACAGCACTGCCCAGCAAATAATTGAAGTTACCCACCAGATCATTGGATGGCGTCCATTTGAAGTTATCTACAGCCTCCCACAGCGAATGAGTACGGTCATAGGCACTGGCCCAAGCCGGATAGCCGCCGTAATAAGAGGAAGTAACCCACTGCCCCGTTTCATCATTTATCCAGAAAGCTCCGTCTGCCGCATGACCGGCCGCCAGAATGGCTGCATCCCGAAAAGGAGAAATAGCATACACCTGTGCTGCCCCGCCAGAAGCCATTTTCAGTTCATCCACCAAAGTGGAAGTACGCAAATGCTTCGGTGACGAAGCCGTTCCCTTAGGCAAAGCCGGATATTTTTCATCATCTACACAAAATACAGGACGAAGAATCTTGCGATCCATCCACATATTGGCCACAATGCCATTTTCATAAGGAGAAGCGCCAGTAAACAGACAGGCTACCGCCGATGCCCGATCGGGACTGACAAACGGATATTCCGCATTCAGGCACACATAACCGTCTTTCATCAGACGCTTGAATCCCCGCTCGCCATACAGCGACTTGAAAGCCTGCATATAATCCGAGCGTAACTGGTCAATCGTAATGCCTACCACCAAACGCGGAGCATCTGAAGCCGCATAGGCCGATGCATTGGACAAAATCCATGCTCCCAGCAAAGCGGTAAGTAAACGATAGTTTTTTAAATGCATTATCTTATTTAATTTGATTTTTCTTATAATAAAGGATATATCCTAAAGATCTTATTAACAAAATACATGCCAAAGATACAACCGGCGCACAAAAATCCTGAGGTGTAAAGACTGAAAAAATCATAAAAAACACCAACCATATCAAATAAATCATATGAAGAGAAGTCTTTTGACGATGAACAGCGCACCAGATAACCCGTGGCAAGAAAAACAACGGTAACGGGTTCAGCAGTAAAATCTGCCAGTTCGAGCCAACAGTCGGATGCTCGGAAAAAAAGAACAGCAGAGCAACCACACAGCCCATCAAACCGACCAGCACTTGAAACAACAAGTCCACACCCCAATAAATTCTGTTTCTGCGATATTGTAAAACTCCAACCAGCAATGTCATGACGCATAAAACGACACCCACTGTTACCGGGGTAAGATAATCGGAAAACAAGCATGACGTCCCTTCAGCCGGATGCTGTTCCGGTAAAGGAACCAGTATTTCTTCACGAAGAACAAAGGGACGTTTTTTTCCATCCGGTGTACAGATAACCGCATGAGAAGCATAATCTTTCATATAAAAAGGTGCGAACATCTCCTGGCGCAAGGTAATCGGTTTGTCTGCGTCTATTCCAAGACAAAGGTCATTCCCCACTTCCGCCCAAGGGGCATCTGCCGTATACTGATGGATAATCTGGCGATAAGTAAGCACTCTCCCTTTGTATTCCTGATACTCAACCGTACCGTCGATTGCTTCCTCTATACGGTCACGGGCACGGGTGGTACAATTATCATAAAGAAAGTTATAACGATACATGCGGTTTTCCGGCTGATAATTAATCATCAGCAGACGGAACAGATTCTCTTTCTCTTCCCGCGTCAGATTCAAGACCTGAGCATAAACGGCAGATCCACGACGACGGTATTCTTCCTCCATCAAGTCATAAGGAATAATACCCAACTCATAATCACATTCGCCCTTGGTAAAACGCCATATAAAATTAGGTGCCCCAAAATCAAACAGCCCATAATTGAACGCCCAATCATCACCGTTTGTCATATTCCGGTAACGTATTGCCGTATGCCCATAAAGCGCATAAATCTCGGTTGACGGAGAGCAGGTCAGCAGACTGAATTCTATCGAGTCTTGTTCAAAGTCCTGTGCCTGAACCTTTTCAGGGCAAGTACAGACTGTCCACAAAAGCAATAAAAGCCAATAAATTTTCTTCATAAAGCTCTTTATATATGAGATAATCAAACCTCTTTTTCTCAAAAACAGCACAAAAGTAATCATTAAATCAACATCACCCTTACAAACTGATATAAAAAATATACAGAATTCCATCTGAACGCAAATCAGAACAACCATGGTTTTCCTTTCATTGAAAAAAGAAAAAGAAAGTCACGCAAAATACCGAAAAAAGTAGCACAAATAATCATTTTTATATAACTTTGCATTCCAAAAGCATACATTCGAATAACGTGAATCTGATTATAGACATAGGAAATACACTGGCCAAGCTGGTGGCTTTTGACGGAGATGTTCCCATTGAGGAGGTCAGAACCTCCAACGAATCTTTGGAAGCATTAGACTCATTCATAAAAAAATACAAATTTCACAAAGGAATTGTCGCCTCTGTGATCGGCTTTTCTCCGACAATTAAAAACCAGCTGTCTTCCGTAGGTTTCCCCATACTTTATTTCAGTCCGTCCACACCCATCCCGATTCAGAATCGTTACAGGACTCCAGGAACACTGGGATCCGACCGGTTGGCTGCAGTCATTGGCGCCCAAATGCAATATCCGGGACACAACATTCTGGTCATTGATGCCGGCACGTGTCTCACCTACGAGTTCATTGACAATCAAGCCAATTACTGGGGTGGAAACATCACATCCGGTTTACAGATGCGTCTGAAGGCCATGCATACCTTTACAGCCAAGTTGCCGCTTATCGACAGCCAGGGACCGATACCGGAGTTGGGATACGATACAGAAACCGCCATGCGTTCGGGAGTAATCACCGGTATGACCTTCGAAATTGAGGGATATATCCGCCACTTTCGGAAGAAGCATCCGGATCTTTTGGTTTTTTTAACAGGAGGAGACGAGTTTAATTTTGATTCCAGCATAAAAAATATCATCTTTGCAGACAAATACCTTGTTCCAAGAGGACTAAACAGAATATTAAATTTCAACAATGAAAAGTTCTAGAAAGATACTTTATAGTTTATTACTTGCCGCCACACAAATATTGCCGGCCACAGCACAGACCAACGGAACCAATTCTCCCTACTCGCGCTTCGGACTGGGAACTCTTGATGATCAGTCACAAGGGTTCAACAAAGCCATGAGCGGATTAGGAATCGGTTTGCATGCCGGCAATCGGGTAAATATGCTGAACCCGGCATCTTATGCCGTAGCAGATTCACTTACTTTCATTTTCGATGTAGGAATGTCTCTGCAAAACGGTAATTTCAGCGACGGAACAAATCGTATAAACGCACATAACACCTCATTGGATTATGTAAACGCACTGTTCCGGCTTCGGAAAAATTTAGGCTTTTCATTTGGTTTTGTCCCTTATTCCAGTATCGGATACAACTTTACGACATCGCAACATGTCGGAACAGATTATGTATCCGGAAACACCATCACCAACAAATCTGTTTATTATGGCGATGGAGGTATTCACCAGCTATATGCGGGAATAGGTTGGAAACCGTTTCAGGGTTTCTCTATCGGTGCCAATGTCGGTTATCTGTGGGGTAATTACTATCACACCATAAGCCAGACTCTGTACAATGGTTCGTCTGTAGATTCAAACGCAGACAATTTGTACCGCCAGTTCAATGCCGACATCGCTTCTTATAAAGTAGATTTAGGTATTCAATATGACATTCCGATCAACAAAAAGAATCAAATAACCCTAGGTGCCATTGCCGGTATCGGTCACAAGATCAACAATACGGCAACCCTATTGAATTATACCACCAAAGGCGACTCTGTAACTCAGGAAGTTAATCAGGCTTTTCAAATCCCTTTCAGTTTCGGTTTTGGCTTCAGCTGGAATCATAATAACCAATGGAACATTGGCGCGGACATTCATCACGAAAGATGGGCCGACTGTGTGCTCCCTGCCATTGATGACGAAACCGGACGTTATGTCGCCCAAAAAGGTATGTACCTGAACCGCACCAAGGCCGTAATCGGTGCAGAATTTGTACCCGACAGAGAAAGCCGCCATTATCTACAGCGCGTAGAATATAAAATAGGAGCTTCATACAGCACTCCATATGTAAAAGTGAATGGCACAGACGGTCCTCGTGAATACGGTATTACTGCCGGATTCGGTTTCCCGATCACCAATAAAATCAACAGTCGCTCCATGATAAATGTATCCTTCCAGTGGTTACATAGCAGTCCGAGCGCCACTTCTATGATTACAGAAAACTACCTGAAGCTGAATGTAGGCATTACATTCAATGAAAAATGGTTCATGAAGTGGAAGATCAACTAATTTCTATGAAATCAAAGAGACATAATTATATGAACGCCAATTCATGCATAGCAGTTATACTTCTGATAACTGCTATGCATGTTTTGATATCTTCTTGTTCCGACTCCAAAGACAATACAGCACCGGCCGTAAATGAAAATGACTCTCTCCCGTTCATGCAAGCCAAAGGAATCAGCAATCTGATTTCTGACTCTGGAATTATCCGTTATAAGATCATTGCGGAGAATTGGGACATTTACAACACGACCAACCCTCCCAAATGGACATTTCTGAAGGGAATTCTACTGGAGAAATTTGATACCACCTTTCATGTGGAATGGTTCGTACAGGCAGATACGGCCTATTGTTACAATCAAAAATTATGGGAGTTACGAGGCCGCGTTGTGGTCCGAAATGTTGAAGGAACTGTTTTTAAAACGGAAGAACTGTTTTGGGACATGTCCACCCACAAGGTATACTCCAACATGTACGTACGGATCATCACTCCCGAACGCGAAGTGGAAGGAACCCGTTTCCAGTCCAACGAACAAATGACCCAATATACATTCTATAACTCCAAAGGCTCATTACCCTTCGATGATGCGGCCTCATCCAGTCCGCAAGACTCCGCCATGCGTGAAGGGCCAGCCAAACCAAATTAATATTATGGGAATAATTTTTTTAGAAATAGCATTTATTCTATTGCTCTCCGCATTTTTTTCCGGTATGGAGATCGCCTTTGTGTCTTCCAACAAACTACGTTATGAGTTGGAAAAATCCTCACAAAACTTTACCAGCAAAGTGCTTGATATCTTTTATGAACATCCAAACAATTTTATTTCCACTTTATTGGTTGGAAATAATATTGCCCTGGTAGTTTATGGTATCCTCATGGCCAGAGTTCTCGATTTCTATCTGCTCGAGCCATTAGGATTAGGACAATACGAAGGAGCCAAACTGATCATCCAGACTCTAATCTCTACTTTGATCGTGCTGGTCACCGGAGAGTTTCTCCCTAAAACGCTGTTTAAGATCAACCCGAATAAAATGATGAAGATTTTTGCTTTCCCGGCTTTTATCTTCTATATAGTACTTTATCCCGTTTCCGAACTTACCAGCGGACTGTCACGTCTGTTTCTCCGCCTCATCGGACTGAACACCAGCAAAGACCAGACGGAACAAGCCTTTACAAAAGTTGACCTGGACTACTTCATCCAATCCAGTATAGACAGTACGTCCGATAAAGAAGAAATCAACGAAGAAGTCAAGATTTTCCAGAATGCTCTGGAGTTTTCCAATGTCAAGGTGCGTGACTGCATTGTACCACGTACAGAAATACAGGCCATAGACCGGACCGCTTCACTCGAAGACCTGAAAAACCTGTTTGTAGAAAGCGGCAAATCCAAAATTATTGTCTATGATGGAGACATTGACCATATTGTTGGATTCATCCATTCATCGGAACTGTTCAAAATACACGACCAGTGGCAGGAAAATATCCGTGAAGTTCCTATTGTGCCCGAAACCATGCAGGCACAGAAATTGCTCAAGACTTTCATGCAACAGAAAAAGTCACTGGCAGTCATCGTTGACGAATTTGGAGGAACTTCAGGCATTGTCACCATGGAAGACCTGGTGGAAGAAATCTTCGGAGATATCGAAGATGAGCATGACACCTCCAACTATGTGGCCAAGAAACTGGAACATAATGAATACATTATCTCGGCACGTCTGGAAATTGAGAAAGCAAATGAACTGCTGGATCTGGATCTACCCGAATCGGACGACTATCAAACCGTGGGAGGACTGATTCTGCATCAATATCAAAGTTTTCCGAAACTCAATGAAGTTGTTTCATTCGGAAAATATGAGTTCAAAATCATAAAAAATACCATGACCAAGATTGAATTAGTACGTCTGAAAATCGTTGAATGACATTTTTTTGTGGAAATACACCTTATTTTGAAGGTTTTTTTGTATCTTCGTACGCTTTTATAGAAAAATAAATAACAAAAATTCATAATTAAACTAATGGCAACTTTACAAAAAATCAGAAGCAAAGGCCCACTTCTTATGATTGTGGTGGGATTGGCGTTGTTTGCATTCATCGCCGAAGAATTCTTCCGCTCTATGCAGTCTGCCTCAGCAGAAAGCAAGCAGAGAGTAGGTGAAATTTACGGAGAGTCCTTGTCATACCAAGACTTCCAGGCTATGGTAGACGAGTACACCGAAGTAGTTAAGTTAACCCGCGGAGCCAACTCTTTGGACAGCGAAGAAATGACTCAGATCAGAGACCAGGTATGGAACACATACGTACAGAACAAGCTGATTGAGCATGAAGCAGAGAAACTGGGTCTGACTGTTACTGATGCAGAAGTACAGGAAATTATCAACAAAGGACAGAGCCAGTATCTGATGCAGACTCCATTCCGCAACGAGCAGACCGGTGCTTTTGATGTAAACATGCTGAAGAAATTCCTTGCAGACTACGATAACATGAAAAAGAACCCGTCACAAATGCCGGCTGACTATATCCAATACTATGAAAGCCTGTTCAAGATGTGGCAGTTCATCGAAAAGAGCATCAAGCAAGAAGCACTTGTCAACAAATACCAGTCTCTTCTGGCACATACAGTAATCAGCAACCCGGTATCAGCCAAGATGAATTTTGAAGGACGCGTCAACGAAAGTGACGTCCTGTTGGCTTCCGTACCTTTCACTACAATTGCCGACAGCACCATCAAGGTTGAAGACGCGGATCTGAAGGCCAAATACGAAGAGATGAAAGAGAACTTCAAACAAATCAGCGAAAGCCGTGACTTCAAATATATCAGCGTAAGAGTCAGAGCCAGCGAAAAGGATAAGGCAGACTTGAAGAAAGAAATGGACGAAGTCAGCAAGCAGCTGGTAGAAGGAGGCAATATCGCCAAGATCGTACGCGAAGGAGGTTCATTAGTAAACTATTCTGAGATCCCGGTCGGCAAAGCTGCATTACCAGGCGACATCGCCATGCAGTTAGACACAATGACCCTGAACAAGGTTGTAGGTCCTTATTACAATCCGGGTGATCAGACATATAATGTCGTAAAACTGATGGATCGCGTATCTGCACCGGATTCTATCCAGTATCGCCAGATTCAGATCGCAGGAGCTGATGAAGCTACAAATACCAAAACAGCAGACAGCATCATGACTGCTTTGAATAATGGTACTCCATTTGATTCTATCGCCAAGAAATATGGTCAGACAGGCGAAAAGATCTGGATTACATCCAGAAATTATGAAGGTGCCACGATGGGCGCTGATGATCTGAAATATATCAAGGCAATCAGAAACGGTAATGTAAACGAATTGCAGAACCTGAAAATCTCACAGGCAAATATTATCCTACAGGTAACAGACCGTCGTGCCATGGATACAAAATACGATGTAGCTATTGTAAAATGCCCGGTTGTTTTCAGCAATGAAACCTATTCAAAGGCATACAATGATTTCAGTCAGTTCCTGGCTGCCAATCCAACCCTTGAGGCAATGGAAGCCAATGCGGCAAAAGCCGGTTATCAGTTGCTGACCCAGAAAGATATGTTCAGCAACCAGCATACAGTTGCCGGTATCAGCAATACCAGCGAAGCTTTGAGATGGTTGTTCAACGAGGATACAGAAGTGAACAGTGTTTCCAAGATGTATGAATGCGGCAATAACGACAATATGCTGGTCGTAGCCTTGACTGCCGTAAATCCTGCAGGTTACCGTTCTATGGAGAGCGTAAAAGACATTCTGACCCGCGAAGTGATCAACGACAAGAAAGCAAAACAGATTTCAGAGAAGATGGCTTCATGGAAGAGTGTAAACGATGCCCGACAGATGACAGGTGCCGTAGTTGATACAGTAAAACACATTACATTCAATTCACCTGTATTCGTTAGCGCAACAGGTAGTAACGAACCTGCCATTAACGGTGCTGTAGACAAGACCAACAAAGGTCAGTTCAAGAGTGGCGTAAAAGGTATGGCCGGTGTGTATGCCTTCCAGGTACTGAACAAGACAAAAGGACAGGAAAAAATGGACGCCAAAGCTGAAGAAAACATGTTGAACAGCAAGAATATGCGTGGTTTGGGCCAGTTCATCATGGATTTGTATAACAAAGCAGAAGTAATGGATCATAGATATCTGTTCTTCTAATATCAGAATCACGTTTCATTATATCTAAAAAAAAGTGCACCGCAAAACGGTGCACTTTTTTTATCCCCTCATTTCAATCAAATTCTAATGATTCAGTTTGTTTTTCTGATCCGATGGCTTTGAAATACTGCATCTGTATTATAATTATTTTCTTTGCTTCTCATGATACAGATAAAAGAAGAAGCAAAGTAAATGAATGGATTATTTGCGAATCCGTTGAGAATGCGCTATTTTTGTAAATAAACAGGGATACAAAAAACAGAGCGCATGATGATCCGAAAATATCCGGTAGGCATACAGAATTTTGAAGACCTCCGCAAAGAGGGCTACTGTTATGTGGACAAGACTGAGCTGATGTATCAGTTGGTGCAGAGTGGAAAATATTACTTCCTGAGCCGTCCAAGACGCTTCGGAAAAAGTCTGCTGCTATCTACGATACAGGCTTATTTTGAAGGAAAAAAAGAACTGTTTCGCGGACTTGCAATCGAGCAGTTGGAACAGGAATGGAATATTTATCCGATATTGCATCTGGATTTGAACGCACAAAAGTATGACACGCCGGAGAGTCTGTACAGCATGCTCAACGATGCTTTGTGCAACTGGGAAAGTCAATATGAAACACGCTCTAGCGAAACAACCCATTCCCTGCGCTTTCAGGGAGTGATTCAGCGTGCCGCCGAAAAATACGGCCAGCAAGTCGTTGTCCTGATCGACGAATACGACAAACCCATGCTTCAGGCTATCGGCAATGAAGCGCTGCAAACAGAATACCGCAACACCCTGAAGGCCTTTTATGGGGTATTGAAGAGTTGTGACAAGTATCTGCGCTTTGCCATGCTGACCGGTGTCACCAAATTCAGCAAGGTCAGCGTATTCAGCGATCTGAACAATCTGATGGATATTTCCTTATCCTCACGTTTCGCTTCCATCTGCGGAATCACGGAACAGGAACTACACCAGTACTTTAAAGAGGACATCAGATTACTGGGTGAAAGCCAAGGAATGTCTCCGGAAGACACTGCACAGGAACTGAAACAATGGTATGACGGCTATCACTTTTCGGATAGAAGCGAAGACATTTATAATCCCTTCAGTCTGCTCAATACTTTTGCACAAAGGCAATTCGGCAGCTATTGGTTCGAAACAGGTACACCTACATTCTTGGTGGAACTGCTGAAACACTGTCATTATGACCTGAACCGTCTGACGCAGGAAATGGCCATGGCGGATTCTCTCAACGGAATAGATTCCATGGAAGAGAACCCCGTGCCGATTCTTTACCAGAGCGGGTATCTCACCATCAAAGACTTTGATCGGGAGTTCCGGTACTATACTTTAGGCTTTCCGAATAAAGAGGTGGAAGAAGGATTTACCAAATTCCTGCTTCCGCATTATGCGCATCTGTCTTCCGGGAACTCAGCATTCGAACTGAGTCGTTTTGTACAGGAAGTGCGTGGCGGTCAGACTGACGCCTTTATGAAACGTCTGCAAAGTTTCTTCGCCGACTGTACGTATGAGTTGGCACGTGATCTGGAACGCCATTATCAGAATGTGCTTTTCATTGTCTTCAAACTTTTGGGATTCTACACACAAACGGAATATCACACTTCAGAAGGTCGTATTGACCTTGTCGTGCAGACCACGGACTATATTTATTTGATGGAGTTCAAGCTGGAAGGCACTGCCGAAGAGGCCTTGCGCCAGATCAACGAAAAGCATTATGCCCTACCCTTTGCGTCCGATCCCCGGAAACTTTTTAAAATCGGCGTGAACTTCAGCAATGCTATCCGAGGCATCGAAAAATGGTTAATCGAGGAAAAATAAAAAGGAGAAAATCCGATTCATCTGAAAAGCCTGAGATGATAGATTTCAAACACTGATTATCTCTTTCTGAATATAAAACAATAACCAAAACTAAACTTTAGGGAACATGAAGATCATATACGCTACAATCAGCAAGACCGGAAAGCGTCCGCAAAACGAAGATGCTGTTCTGGTGTCTGATGCACCGGAAAGAGAAAGATGGACCGGCATTGTCTGCGACGGTTTGGGCGGACATAAAGGCGGAGAAATAGCCAGCAATACAGTGATCACAGCCTTTATGAATTACTGGACGGACCAGGAAAAGCAGGAAGATTCCAAAGAAAAGATACTCTATGCTTGTGCCTCGGCTTTCAAAGAACTGAATGCAAAGGCCAATGAATTGCATCATCTGGAGATGGGAACCACTTTAGTCATGGCCAGCATCAAACAGGAGCAGTTCACTGCGGTACACGTAGGCGACAGCAGATGTTATCTTTTCAGAAAAAACAGCGGACTCTTGTTTCAAACGCGTGACCACACGGAGAACAGTTTCGGATGGGAAGTGATAAACCGTTGTTTCTTCTCTTACGATCCGATAAAGGCCTATCCGGATATCATGCAGTTTCCCGTCAAATCCGGTGACCGTATTCTGCTATGCTCCGACGGAGTCTATAAAAGCATGACTCCGGAAGCACTTCAGGCCCTGATGAAGAAACATGATACTCCAGAGCAGATTGCGGAAGAAATCGACAGGATCTGTCAGACCGAATCGCACGACAACTATTCGGCCATCGTCGCTTTTTGCGAATAACCTTATTGAAAAACATTTCTTCAAACCATACAAACAAAACGAACAACAGCGAATGGAAAATATATCATCACAACTTTCCCATTCGCTGTTGCTCTTAGGCTTTGTCAACCAATATTCTACACGCCTACTCCATCCGGAACCACATATCCTTAAAATTGAGAATCATCTTATCAAAAGCTGCCATCTCGGGCAGACCATACAACATATCAAACTCTTCTCCCTGAAGATCGCCTTCCATAGCCACTCTTACAGAATCGGATTTAACGGTACGGTCGCCGATTTTATAATGCATGTCTGTATAACCGATCTTGGCAGAACTCACTCCACCCGCTCCGGCATAACGCAAGGTATCTGTCGGAACCATACCTTCGAACAGATTCCGGTTACGGTCAAAATACTTAAAGGTAAGACCGTGATAAGCAGCACCACTGTCCAGATGAGCATCTATATATGTCTGTGACTTACAGTCATACAAAGACAAAACGAACGCCTTTCCGGCAGACCGGTAAATATTGGGAGCATAAGACGGTTTTGCAGACAGTTTCCCGGGAACAATAAGATTACAATTGGCAAAATCAAACTGAATCTCACCAAGCGGCATCATGGTCTGAGTACCCAGCACACAATGCAAACCGATTTCCTTAAGCTGGGTATCGGCTTCGGCATTTCCCGTTGAAAAATCAATGATTTGGAAAGGCACGTTCCTATAGACGATTTCACCCAAGCAAACAGAGTCTACAATGGCAAACTTGCTGTTCACATTGGATACACCGCTAATCTGAGTCCCGGCAAAATCATAAAGTTTGAGATTCAGTTTGCGGGCCATCTCCTCCGACATCACGTTGGCTCCCGCGCCCGTATCATAATTTACCCGAACCGTTTCTCCTTGAATCTGGACCGAAAGACAAATCAAACCCGGATTCTCACGTTTTCCGGAAAGGTAACTGAAAGGTATGCGAATCTCCTTTGCCGGTTTGATTACCTGAAAGCCACCGGCATCACGCAACGCCGCATATTGGTTTTCTGTAGCCACAAACAGCGGTTCTGTGGGCGCTTGCGCCTGTGCCAGAGCCGTATTGTAGGCATGCATCATCTGATAAGCATCGTTCCACAATCCCAAACGGGCGGCATCATCCGACATCAGATACAATACATTGGCCACACCTCCGCCCAAATCACCCTGATACTTCTCCAACAGAATGCCGCCATAGTGCATGGCCGAATCCGGCTCGTTATAGAAATGGGCCACAAAGAAGCGGGATAATGTCCTCAAAAACGGACTTTGTATATGCGCTCCTTCCTCCATGTAAATCTTTCTCAACTGATGCCAGGACTCACTGTTCATGGCATTTCCGATACGCTCGTCAACACTTTGTGCTGCAGACACATTCACAAACAGGAAGGCCAGCAAAACATAGGAAATGATTCTTTTCATACTTGTTGCTTTACAAAAATGATACATCTACCTAAAAAAGCATCTGAGACACAATCCTTCGGAAATGACCAACCCGATTGCTATAGAAAGCATTTTCTATAATAGCATGACTACCCCAAGTGATTGTCTCGTTATAAAATTACAAAAAATATTTTTATCCCCCCCAATTTAACATTATTAAATATTAATCAGCGTGAAATTCAGCAATGCCACCCGAAAGCATTGAGACATGATTCATAGAGGAAAAATAAAAATCAACCGTTCATTTGATAATCCCCATGAAATACACTATTTTTGTGAGGAAACGATAAAACAGACTGCTCTATGAAATATCCGATAGGAATACAGAGTTTTGACCAGATCATCGAAGACGGGTATGTGTATATTGACAAAACCGATCTGGTGTACCGACTGGCAACGGAAGGGAAAATATATTTCCTCAGCCGGCCGCGCCGTTTCGGGAAAAGCCTGCTGGTCTCTACTCTGAAAAACTATTTCCTGGGACGGAAGGAACTTTTCAAGGGACTGAAAATCGACGCCTTGGAAAAGGACTGGAAGGTTTATCCCGTATTCCATATTGATTTCAATGGTTCCAACTTCACCAAACAAGGTATTCTGGAGAACCGCATCGGAAGCTATATATCCGATTGGGAAAAACTATATTCACTGGACTCCAAAGAAATTGCTACAGATCTGGGTAACCGTTTCATCCGGGTGCTTCGCGCCGCTCATGAGCAGAGTGGCCGCCGTGCCGTGGTGCTTGTCGATGAATACGACAAACCGGTGCTCGATGTGCTGGATGTGGACAAGAATCTGGAGGAGGAGCACCGCAACATTCTGAAAAGCTTCTATTCGGTGTTCAAAGGGGCTGACGAGCATCTGCAGTTCGTATTCCTTACCGGAGTGACCAAATTCTCACAGGTCAGCGTATTCAGCGGATTCAACCAACCTTTGGATATCAGCATGCACAGCAAGTATGAAACGCTTTGCGGTATCTCTCAGGAGGAACTGAATGCGGTTTTTCGGGAACCGATTGAAGAAATGGCAGCAGTATACAGATGTTCCTATGAAGAAATGATGGCTCTGCTTAAGGCACAATACGACGGGTATCATTTCAGCGATCTCATGACGGATATCTATAACCCGTTCAGTCTGCTGAACGCATTCGAGTCCCAGCGCATCAGCGACTTTTGGTTCAAAAGCGGAACCCCGACTTATCTCATCCGCCTTCTTTCGCATACGGACGAGAATATGAGCGAGATTACCGGAAAGTACTACACAGCTGAAGAATTCATCGACTATAAGGCCAATATCGAGCAGCCCCTGCCGATGATTTATCAGAGTGGTTATCTCACCATAAAGGATTTTGATTTTCGTCGAAACGCCTTCCTGCTTGATTATCCCAATAATGAAGTGAAAAAAGGATTTCTGGCTCTGATTGCAGGCAGTTATTTCAATACACGCGAGAGTATTTACTCTTGGATACAGAATGCAGCCTTTCAGTTACAGGACGGAAAACTTGACGAATTCCGCAGCGGACTGACATCTTTTCTGGCTAGTATCCCTTACACCATGCGACGCAAGGAGAACGAACGCGAAAAGGAACGTTATTTCCATTACACGTTCTATCTCATCATGCGCCTGATCAGTGTCTATACGGTGTACACGGAAAAAATGCAGAGCTATGGACGGGTGGACTGTATCGTAGAGACAAACGATTATGTCTATATCTTCGAATTCAAGCTGGACGGCACAGCCGACGAGGCCATGCACCAGATTGAAGCAAAAGGCTATGCCCGCGAATACGAAGCGGACAAGCGAAAGGTTTATCTCATCGGCGCCGTGTTCTCTTCAGAAACCGGAACGATTGAGGATTGGAAATCTGCTCCCGAAACAATTTAATCGAAACAATTGCTCTAAAATATCCACTCATTGGAAAATCACTGATGGATCGGGTCTACCTCTCTATATTTAAATTTTTTCTCCCAACGTGAAACGAAAGTCACACTGTATGTGTTTCATCAGTCCGACAATCTGAAGCATCAATTGATAGGAAGCTCTATATACTGGCAAAGTAGCATAAACAGCCATCGCACATCAAGATTCCTTTATCCATATTTCTTTTATTTGCTTACGCAATTCTGCCAGAAACACCACACAAGCCATCGGTGTGCTTTCTTCCAACGGATAATCCAGCACCTTTTGACATAAAGCGCGAAGCGAATCCTGTTTTTCTGTGCTATTATTCAGATAGGTTATCGGAATGGAAGCCAACCAACTGGCGTAATCTTCGGAAAGTCCCGGTTCATCATCATTCAAAAAGACTTGAACAGTATCACCCTTCATCTCATACCTTCTTCCGGAGACAAACTTTTCCAAACTACTTTTCGGAAAACCGATATAAACCACTTCGCAACCCGCCTTCCGGACAAAACGCCGAAAGACCTTGAACCGATGGAGCAGCCCACAGGCCAACCAGGCACTTCCCTGGTAAGCCTTATAAAAACTACCTTCACCAATGAACAGAATCGTCCCATCAGG
>OKWR01000397.1_pt1 | contig 49266 bp, 57 predicted proteins | sample 1607101 | NCBI WGS metagenome assembly OKWR01 (sample SAMN04414076, study PRJEB24778) | human gut metagenome | material: faecal | host: Homo sapiens
GACTTAATTGCAACTTGTTATGAGTGTGGTGAAGAGTGTAGAAAGGATGAAATGAACTTCACAAATGATAAATGGTATTGTGAAGATTGCTATGAAGAACTGTTTGTAGATTGTGCAGAATGTGGAGATGCAGTAAGAAAAGAAGATACATTTCAATGCAAAGAGTGTGGATATACGTACTGTACAGACTGTCAAGAAGAAAAAGAAGGAATGTGCGAAGATTGTTACGAAGAAGAGTTAGAAGAAAGAGAGGAATTATAATATGAATGTTAAGTTAATGGATAGATTTGCACCAAAGATAAGTATAAATTTAAACGCTATGAACAAGATGAAGGAGTATGTACGCCAATCAGACCTAGAAATAGGTTGGTTGGGTACTTCAAGAAGAGTAGGTAATGTATTTTATATAGATGATGTGTTTTTATTTAGACAAGAAGTACACGCTACTACAACAGAAATAACAACAGAAGGACTTAATGAATTTGCTATGGACTTGTTATACGAAGAAAATGGTGTAGAGATATGGAATAATATGAAGGTGTGGGGTCATTCTCACGTTAATATGCCTACTACACCTTCTGGTCAAGATGATAAGCAAATCGAAGTGTTTGCAGAAAATGCAGAAGATTTCTTTATACGTATAATAGCAAACAAAAGTGGTGAATTTAGAATAGATTTATATGACTTTACAACAGGTGTTATATACGAGAAACTACCATATGAAATAAATTATGGTGGAGATACAGAAATAATAGAGTCTTTATATAGAAAGATTGCAGAGATAGAAGAGATGATTTGTACAAGAATAAATCCAAATGAGGGATTAGTAAACTCTATCAAATCAGAAATAAACGATAAAGTAACTAAAAAGACTTACAACGTTAATAAAAATAACATAACTACTTGTAGCAGTTGGTGGGATGATTACACAGATTATAGTGGATATGGTAATTTCTCAAAAAAAAACGAAAAAACAAACGTAAAAGAAGAGGAAAATAGTGTGTTTAAGATATTTGATGAACTAGAACCAGAGGAGATATTTGAGTGTATGTATTATATAGAACACGGTTCTAGTGTTACAGATTATTTAGGAGTGTTTTTAACACAAGATGAAGAGATAGACCTTGAGTTATTAATAGAAAGCTACTGTAAAGATAACGAAAATCAATATTTAAGTTATTTAGGTTACATACAATAGGAGGAAGTTATGAGAGAAATTAAATTTAGAGCATGGAATAAAGAAGAAAATATTATGTATGACCAAGATAATTTAATAGTATCATACTCACATCTAGGAGATGATTGCTATGTAAACACCAAAGATGATGTAAGACCTTTATATTTATATACATTGATGCAATACACAGGCATTAAAGATAGTAATGGAACTGAGATATACGAAGGTGATATAGTTGAATTTTATTCAAATGTTGAAGATGAAATAATAACTGAAAAAGTAGAATATCACTTTGGGATATATAGAGCAGGAGATTATTTTGTAGGTAAAATATACAATAAGTGTAAAGTAATAGGAAATATATACGAAAATCCAGAATTGTTAGTTTAAAAGAGGAGTTTTAGGAGGAAGTTATGGTTAGGATAATTCTAACAGATGAAAAATCAAAGTTATTAAAACAATTCTTATTGTATTTTTCAATGGAAGAATATAATGGATTTTTGGGAGAATTAAACAATAAAAGAGAAGAAATTGATGAATTATTAATTGATATATATAATCAAATATCAGATATCAGAAATTATTGAATAAAAATATCAAAATTTTAAAGGAAGTGATAAATTGAAATTTATTAAGAGATTGCTTTGTAAACATACAGATACATATACAATAACTAATTTTGGTGGAGATGCCATAAATCAATTCGGATGTAGAAGTTGGAGAATGTGTAGAGAATGTGGGAAAATAATTAAGGCTGGACTAGATAAAAATTGTAAAAGAGTTAATGAGCCTTGTTATAGAGAAAGGTCATTAAAATAAAACATTTAAGATGGTTTGGTACCGACATTAATGTCGGGAGCATAGGAGGAAGTTATGAAAATAGGTAAATGGGGAGATTGGATGCTTAGAATGGAGTCAGATAGCTTTATTATGGTTGTAAATAAATATAATGGTGAGTATAGAAATTTGTATGCTAAAGATTTTAAAAACCCAATTCAAATAAAACACATGGCTTTATTATTAGATAAGCACAAGAATATGGGTTAAATTCAAAATTTTAAAGGAAGTGATAGTATGAAACTTACTGAATTTGGAAAATTCTTAAGAAAGTTGAGAATAGATAACGGAGAACTACTTAAAGATATGGCTATAAAATTAAATGTAACTCCATCTTTTTTATCAATGGTAGAAACAGGAAAGAGGAGTGCTCCTAAAAAGTGGGAGGAAGAAATAGAAAAGGTTTATAATTTAAGTTTAAAACAAAAAGAAGAATTAATAAGTATTTTAAATAGAAATTAGGAGGAAGTTATGAAAATAGTAAAAAATAATAAAATAGAACCAATAGATATATTTGCGATATTATATATCTTATTTACTTTGTTTTTATTTAAGAGTAATACTGTACACAAAAGTCAATTATTGATAAATTTATTTATGATATTAATGTATTTTAAGATACGTTTTATTAAATAAAAATAAGGAGGAGTTACGATGATACAAAATGATTATTCAAGACAAGTAAACATATTAAACCCAGAGGAGTTTAATACTAAAATAAATATAATAGGTGCAGGAGCGACAGGTAGTTGGGTCGCTTTTTCACTTGCAAAAATGGGATTAAGTAACTTACATATATACGATTTTGATGAAGTTGGTATGCACAACTTACCAAATCAGATGTTTGGAGTTAGAGATATAGATAGAAATAAAGCTCTATCAATACGTAATATAATAAAGTTATTCACAGGTTTTACTGTAAATGCAAGAAATGAGAAGGTAGACGGTTCTGTTCCACTTCAAGGTATAGTGTTTATGCTTACAGACACTATGAAATCAAGAAAAGATATATATAATAGAGCTATAAAGAATAACCCTTCTATTGATTTGTTAATAGAAACACGTATGGATTTACGTGGAGGTAGGATATATGTAGTCGATCCAAAAGATAGAGAACAAACTAAGATGTATGAACAAACATTTTATAGTGATGATGAGGCAGAAGTAAGTGCTTGTGGAGTTTCTCAAACAGTTTTACCAAGTGCATTAGCGATAACATCACACGCTATATGGAAGTTACTTAACCACATCAATGGAGAGATAGTATATAATGAAACTATACTAGATTTTAGTAATGAAATCGTAATGACACAAAAATGGGGTGAGTAGTTGAAAGAAATAAGTAATAAAACAGTTTCTATGAAGTATATAGAAGCTATCAAAGGAGTTTCAATAGAGAAGCTCCTACACACCTTATACATTGAAGAAGGCAAATCAATACGTGAGATAGCAGAAAAACTAAATATACACTATCACACAGTAAATAGTTGGTTAAAACAAGCAGGAATATTGGTTAGATTACCACACGAAAAACTGCTTGAATTAGTAGAAATCAAATCAAGATTAAAGGAGAATGAGTAAAATGATAAAAGAAGCAAATTTATTAAAGATTGAATTAAAATTTAACACAGAGAAGGAAGTAATGAATGTAGAAAGTGTTTGTACTGAAATATTCAAAGGAATGATTGAAGATACTAATTCAGAAATAGAGTTAGCAAGAACAATATGTAAAATAGAAGAATTAATAGAGGATTTAATAAAAGAAATAGATAAGAATATGTCAAAGGAGAGTGTTGAAAATGTTTAAAAGTCAAATAAAATCATTAACAGATATGTTTGAAAAACTAGCAGACCAAATAGAAGAAATGGAAACTGAATTAAAAAATAAAAAACAAGAGCTTCGTGATATAAAGCAAGGTTTAGATAGTTTAGAGCGTATTCAATCTAAGTATGATAAACACGAAGATGATGAAGTTATAGAGTGCGAAGAGTAGTCTTTTTATATAACGAGCTTCTTGATGAGGATTACCAAAAGAAGCTCAAACTACCACTCGAATTTATATGCTTTGGGTACATAGAAGGTGCGATAATGTATGATATTAAAGGTAAATATTATGCACTAAAAGAAAATGAATTAAAAAAGACAAACAGATATAACAGAGTATATGGTGCTTTGTATATACTTCATAATTCAGAACATTTTTTAAGGGTGCTTGATGCGTCTATGACTTGCTCTAAAGGGTTTATAGGTACAAATCACAAACTAGATTTATTCCATAGAACTAAAAGTAAAGCAGTGCCAATACATTTTAAAAGTGTTGAAGAGTTTTTAAAAATGAAGTATAATGAAGGAGAAGGATTGGATATAATTACCTATTTAGCCAATCCAAACAATGAGTTAATTAAGTCCAACGTGTTCAATACTGTTAGAAACAGAGAAGTGTCGGGGCTTGATATAAATAATTTTATAAATTTACTATTAAAGGAGAAAACGTGATGAAAGAATTAAACAATGCTATGAATTTACAAATGTTCGGAGGGTGGGATGAAGTATTAAGAGACCCTCAATCAAACACAGGAAAGACTGAATTTACTAAATTAACAAATGGATTAACAGAATTAAGATTTTTAGATGGAGAACCATTTGTAAGATGGGCACATTGGATAGCACAAGCAAAAAGAAATGTATCTTGTTTAGGAGCAGAATGTCCAATATGTAATGCAATAAAAGCATCAAAACAAGCAGGAATAAAACCTCAATATTCAAGTAACAGAAGATTTGCTATGCACGTATTAAACTTAAAAACAGGTAATGTTGAAATATTAGAACAAGGAAAAACATTCTTTACTCAATTACATGCTCTACACGAAGAGATAGGAGATATAAGAAGTTATAATATAAAAGTAAAAACTCAAAATGCAGGAAGTACAGACGTAACTTATACATTATTACCTTGTACACCGTCAGAATTAACTGATGAACAAAAAGAATTATGTAAAGATTTAAAAGCGTTTGATGAAATATTTAAAAAACCTACACAAGAACAAGTTTTAGGATTAATGAGTGGTAAGAGTCCAGAAGAAGTATTCTCTAACAAATCATCAGAAGAAGATGAAGAGATAGGTTTATAATAGATGAGCCAAGATAGTAAAAAAATAGGGACAAGTGCAAAAGAGCTTGTCCTTTTATTTTATGATAAAACTGGACTAAAATTCACGAATAAAGATATAATGATTGCAATTAAAAATGCTAAAAACTTGTTAAATGTAGGTTACACTTATGATGAGATAAAAGACACAATAGAATACTGTGTGGCTAATCCACCAGAAAAAGGTATATATTCGTTTGGTTTTATAGTATATGAAATAAATAAAGTATTAGCTTTATTAAAGGCTAAAAACAAAAAGATACAAACAACACAAGCGATAGATAAAAATAAATTCTCTGATTATGGATTATCACAAGTAAGTAACAGAGATAAAATGAAACCTAGAGAGGTAAAAGTAGACACAAGTATATTTGACTAAAAGTTAAGGGGTGATTAAATGGTACACATAATCAACAACCCTACAAGTGAACGTTCATTACTTAGCCTTTGTCTAAATGATGCAGATTTATTAGTGGAGGTGGAGAATAACGAAGTGTTCTCTCAACACTTCACTATACCTGCTCACAGACATATATTCACGGCTATGATGTATTTGTATTCTAAGGGGATGAAGCCTTCGGCTCTTGCTATAATGGAAGTTATAACAGATAAGAAAGCGAAGGAAGATATCGAGAATTTTGGTGGGTTAGGTTACTTGGAAGATATATCTATGATGAGTATAGATAGAAGTAACTTAAAAATATTCTGCGATAAAATAAAACAAACATACGCAAGAAAAGAGTTATATGACGTATGTGAAAATGCGAAAAACTTTATGTTATCTGATGAAAGTGAAAAACTAAATCCTGGTGAGTTAGTTGGAAAGATAGAAAGTAAGATAACTGAAATAGCAAACAGTGCTATAAACGAAACATCAGTATATAAAATGGGTACTGATTTGGAAAAAAGATTGGAAGAACGTGCAAAAAGACCTACACTTGTTGCAGGACTTCAAGTAGGTTGGACTGTTTTTGATAGAGTTACAAATGGTGGTCAAGCAGGAGATTTGATTATAGTTTGTGCTAGAGCAAAAATGGGTAAATCAGTAGTTCTTTCAACTTGGGCAAAGAATTTTGCAATAAGAGATGATTTACCTGTACTTTATATAGATACAGAAATGACAAGTGAAGAACAAGAAGATAGAATTACTTCAATGATAACAGGCATACCTGTTCACGAGATAGTAACAGGGCTATTTGCAGTTGATACGGAATATGGGACGAGCCAAGAAAAAATAGCGAAAATTAAGGACGCAGTTAAACAAATCAAGGACGCACCATACTATCACGTATATATGCCTAACTTTAGTGCAGAAAAAGTTGTTGCTCTTGCTAAACAATATAAATCTAAATATAACATACAAGCGTTATTTTTTGATTATATAAAAGTACCAGCAAGTCAAGGTGGTTCTCTACAACAAATAAAAGAGTACCAAGCATTAGGTTTTTTCACATCAACACTAAAAGATATTGCAGGACTTTTAAAAATACCTGTTTACTCGGCAGTTCAAGAGAATAGAAATGATGAGAAAGGTATTGAGAAGGGTGCTAGTAACGTAGCAGGTTCAGATAGAATATTACAACTTGCTACTAAATTAATGTTCTTATATGCTAAGACAGACGAACAGATTGCAAGAGATAGTGTATTACTTGGTAATAGACAAATCAAAATAGCATATCAACGTAATGGAGAAAGTGATGTTGCTCCAATAAACTTGCAGTTTGATAACCAAATTGTTACAATAAGAGAAGTATAAAACAAAAATGAAAAGGAGAAAATAAAAATGATGAATGATATAGTAAAGATAAAAATGGAAATGGAAATAAAAGGAAACGAAATAGATTTAAACTTTGGAATGGCTATACAAGAACAGATAAATAAAGATTTAACTAAAGAGGAAAGAGAAGAGATAGGAAGATTATCTGTGGAGATATCAAAAATAGTAGGTAAAGCAGTAAGAAGAAAGATAGATGAAGAAATGGAAAGAGATGAAAGAATAGATGACTTATTTGAAAAGACAAAAGATGAATTATATGAACATTTATCAGAAGGAGATAAAAAGAAAGTAGATGAATTTAGAAAGAAGTTAGATAATTGTAAGACACTTGAAGATGCTTTGTTACTAGCGATGGAAGAATTAGAAAATGAATTAAAATAGGAGGGGTTAATATGGATGCAGTAGGTGTTATAAAAGAAAATATGAATGTAGAGCGTATACTTAATCACTATGGAGTTGATTTTCAGTATTATGGAGAATTTATACGTTCTGCTTGTCCTATACATAAAGGAGATAATCCTACTGCGTTCGTTGTTAATGAGGAATTTCTTTGGGCTTGTCATACCAATTCTGAATGTGGAGTTGGTGATGTTTTTACATTTGTAGAAAAAGTGGAAGATGTGCCTTTTCCACAAGCAGTAAAAATAGTGGCTCAAATACTTGAAATAGACATAGATAACCTCATCATAGCAGAACGCAAAAATGACTATTTAAAAGAAGTTGAAAGATTTATGAAGTACATCAAATCAAAGAGAAGAACAAAGAAGGTTATAGAGGAATACACACCTAAAGCCGAAATGAGTTCTGTTAAGAGTTTCAGAAACTTTAATGAAGAAACTTTAAGACATTTTGATTTGAGATATGCAAAAGAAATCGAGGTTGAGAAGAAAAGTGGAGGGATATTCACACTCTACGAAAGACTTGTCATACCTATAACTATAGATGATGTAAGAATTGGTGTTTCACTTCGTAAAATACGTGCAAAAGATAACCCTAAGTGGTTTCACGCACCACACACAATGGAAACAGGACAGATATTATACAATATAGACTCTTGTAAGGGTTATGGAGAGGTAATAGTGTGTGAAGGTATGTTTGATGTGTGGCGTTGGTTTGAGGCAGGTTATGAAAATGCAGTATGTACATTTGGAGCACATTTAACAGAAGAGCAATACAGAATATTATTAAGAAGTGGAAAAGACGTTATATGGAGTTATGACGGAGATGAAGCAGGTCTTAATGCAACGAAAAAAGCAATAGATATGATGCGTTATAAAGCAAATCAATGGGTTATAAAAATGCCAGACGGTGTAGACCCAGGAAGTTGCGAAATACAAGAATTAAAACGATTATATGAACAGAGGGAGAAGATATTATAATGAGTTGTTTTATATGTAATACGTGCGATTGGTACAAAAATAATTATTGCACAAACCGTGATAGCGAGTTTGTTGATATGAAAACAGAAAGCACAGACACGTGTGGTAATTACTACCCTGCGTTATCAATAAACATAGAACCTGCGTTTTTAACAAGCAAAGAAACAGTTAATCATCCAAATCACTATAATATAGGTGGGATAGAAGTTATAGATTTTATAGAGTCTTGGAATTTAGGTTTTTCATTAGGTAATGCAATAAAATACATAGCAAGAGCACCTTACAAGAATAATGAGTTAGAAGATTTGAAAAAAGCTCATTGGTATATAGGTAGAGAGATACAAAGACTTGAAAAAAATACCAAATAATAGTATAATATAATCAACAAAACATACTTGGAGGAATTTTATGAATACAATATGGTTTTTATCAAAAGAACGTAACTTACTAATATGTGGTTTCAACAGAATAAAAAAAGAAGATAACACAACAGAACTATGGGTTAAAGAAGTTGACGGAGGGTCAAGAAAAATAGCCACAGGACAAGAAGCCATAAATCTTGAACAAGCCTTACTAGACATAATATGGGGTGGTTTTCCATCAATAATAACAGACGGTAACGGAAATTTCGCAACAAATATAAATATACAAAATAATCAAGAAGCAGAAGAAGTAGAGTAATCTACTTCTTTTTATTAGGAGGAATATAAAATATGAGAAAAATACTATCAATAGGGATAATAATAGCAACATCTTTTTTAATAGGGTGTGGAACAAATAACACAATAGAAGCAAAAAATTATGTTGATTTTACTAGAATTGGAAAAGATTATAATTTTGATATATATAAAGATGAAGAAACTGGAGTTCATTATATTAAATATAGTGATAATTATGGAGTTGGTTTGTGTCCTCGATATAAAATAGACGGAAATTTATATACAGACTAGGAGGAGTATTATGAACATATGTGAGGCAACAGTACTTTGTGTAGCAATTATATGTATAACAATAGTAAATGTGAAAAAGTATTGATATGTGTAAAAAGATATATAAAAGATTTCCAATCAAGTTATGGAAAAATGAATGTGGAGAATGTTGTGCCGAGTGTGATTATTTTGATATGTGCGGATATGGATGTTATAAACAAGAAATAACGTGCAATCAATGTGAATATAAGGAGGAAGAAATATAATGGTTAAAGGATTTGGACATTTACACGTCCACACAGAATACTCAACACTTGACGGTATGAGTAAAGTAAAAGAGTTAGTAAAACGTGTTAAAGAACTTGGACAAGAGTTCATAGCAATTACAGACCACGGAAGTATGGGTGGACATTACGAGTTTGAAAAGATATGTAAAGAAGAAGGTATAAAACCTATTCTTGGATGTGAGTTTTATATGAGTAAAGGCGATACTGCGTGTAAAGAGGATCAAGGTTATCACATCATAGTATTTGCTAAAGACCAAATAGGACTTCAAAACTTATATAGATTACAAGCTAGAGCGTTTAAAGAAAACTTCTATCGTAAACCTCACGTTAATTTTAAAATGCTATCAGAGTTAAAAGAAGGGCTTGTAATAAGTTCTGCGTGTATAGGTGGTGTAATTGGTCAACTAACGCTTGATAACCCTTTAGAAGCGAAATTAGAAGCTAAAAAGTACAAAGATACGTTTGGTGATGATTTTTATTTAGAGATACAACCAAATGATATACTAGACCAACAGGTTATGAATAAAGAAGTAATAAAAATAGCAAAAGAGTTAGATATAAAGTTAATAGCAACTAATGATATACATTACGTACTTAAAGAGGATGCTAAAATACATGAAGTATTACTTGCTCTACAAGTTGGTCAAAAAATGAATAATGAGAAGAGGTTTAAATTCCCAACTAACGATTATTGGTGCAAATCAACAGAAGAGATGATAGAAACATTTGTAGGCTATTCTGCTAATGAGAAAGTATATATAATGGAAGCTATTTTAAATACTGCCGAAATAGCAAATAAATGTAATGCACAAGTTATAAAAGGCAACTTCTTACCACATTACCCTAAGTTAAATGGTATGAGTGAAGATGATTATTTAGCAGAGAAAACTTGGGAAGGGTTTGAAAAGAAATATCCTAAAGACTATCCTAATCGTGCTCAAATCAGAAAAGATATATTAAACGAACTTCAAGTTATAAGCGAGACAGGTTACTCTGGTTACTTTATAAATGTTGCTGATTATATCGTTGATGCGAGAAAGAATGGTGTATTAGTTGGAGACGGTAGAGGTTCTGGTGCAGGAAGTAAAGTTGTTTACTGTATGGATATAACTAATGTTGACCCTGTTCCACACAATTTACTGTTTGAACGTTTCTTGGCACACGGAAGAGTACCAGACCTAGATGTTGACTTTTCAGACCAAGAACACGTATTTAAACATTTACAAGATTTACACGGTATGGATAATGTAGCACGTATAAGGGCTTATGGTACATTATCTTGTAAAAACGTAGTTAGAAAAGTGTTAAGTGCTTTTGATTTTAGTCAAAAAGACATAGCAATAATAAGTGGTTCTATACCTAAAAGACTTGATGTAACTGTTGAACAAGCATACAATGAGTCAAATCAATTTAAAAAGTTTATGGATGATAACGAGTTTATAGCTTCTTGTATAAGAAGATTAGAAGGAGTTATATCTCACGAGTCTAAACACGCAGGAGGGTTTGTTGTATATAACAACTTAACATCACTTACACCTTGTGCATATGAAAATGACCACGCAGGAAATAGAACTATACCTGTTGTTCAATTTGATAAGAAAGAAATAGAAGCGTGTGGTTTCTACAAAATGGACGTGCTTGGTCTTGAGAACTTAACTACTGTTAGGTATGCTCTTAATATGATAAAAGAAAACGAAGGCGTTGACATAGATTTAGATGAGATTGATTTTGAAGATAAAGAAGTTTACAATATGATAAGCAGTGGTGATGTGAGTGGAATATTCCAATTAGCAAATCAAGGTGCTATGATAATGGAACAAAAACCACATACATTTGCAGATTTAATAGCGATAAACGCCTTAATAAGACCTGGAGTTGGAGACTTTAACGAATACGTTGCAAGACGTAATGGTAAAAAGTTTGAAATACATAAAGACAGAGAGTGGTATATGAAAGATACTGTTGGTCTTATGACATATCAAGAACAGTTCTTACTTGATTGCAAGACATTTGCAGGGTGGGACATAGCTTTTGCAGATAATAACATAAGAAAGAATAAGGATATAAAAAATGATACAGATATACGTGATAAGTTTATTAATGATAGTGTTTCTCGTGGATATGATAGAGATTTCATTGAGAAAATATGGCAAGAAATAGAGGATGCCGTTAGTGGAGGATACTCATTCAACAAATCACATTCTACTTCATATGGAGTATTATCGTACAAAACTGCGTGGTTAAAGTGTCATTATCCTGTGTATTGGTACGCATCACTTCTAAACTCTGAGATAGGAGACCAATCTAAAGTAGAATCTTTAATTGCAGAGTGTAAAAAGAAAAACATAAAAATACTACCACCAGACATAAATAAAGGTAGTTATAAATTTGAAGGTACTAAAGAAGGTATTAGAATACCTATAAACTATCTAAAAGGTATAGGAGAAGATGTAGTTAAATATATACAAAAAGAGCTTGTACCTATATCATCATTTGAAGATATGTTAGATAGAGGTATTAAGAAGTACATAAAGAAAAATGTTGTAATGGCTATGATAAAAGCAGGTATATTTGATTTTGAAAATGAAAATAGAGAGCATTTTATGTGGGTCTACAATATGAGAAACCGTAAGAAAACAGATATTAAAAATGGAGTAGAGTGCGAACACTTACCTTATGATGAGAAGATAAAAATGCAATGGGAACGTGATGTATATGGAATGTACTTATCAAAACATCCACTTGAAAACTATAACGTAAGAAGTATAGTTGATTATACTGATGATATGGTTGCTATACAAGTTGTAGAGGTTACAGAAATACGTGAGCATATGCAGAAAAATGGTAAGATGATGTGCTTTATGACAGGTTCAAATCAACACGGAGCTTTAAAATGTTTAATATTTGCAAACACTTGGGAGTGCCAAGATATAAAAGATAAAGCAAAAGAAGGAAACATATTACTTGTCAAAGGTAAAAGAAGTGGTAATGACTTAATAGTAAATGATTTGGAGTTAATGAAAATATGATAACATTTATAGTTGGATTAATAACAATGATAATTATACTAGCAATAGGAGTTGGTTGCTTATTTATTGTAGATAAAATAGGTATTGAAATGACAATTCTAGCAGTTATGGTATGTATAATGTCATATATATTAGGTATTTTGGTATTAGGTAGTTTTTAAGAATTAATAAGATAATGGGAGATTGAAAATGAGTAAATGTAAATATTGTGGAGAAGAATTTAAACCAAAACAAGGAGTAGAGAAATTCTGCTCCAGAGAATGTTGGGGAAAAAGTAGAAGAGTAAAAGATGTAAAAATAAACTGCCCAACTTGTGGAGATGAATTTGAAATAAAACCATATTTGATTAAAGAAGGAGTTAAAAGATTTTGCTCTAAAAAATGCTATACAAAGTATAGAACAAAACATAAATACGAAGAAAGAATATGCGAGTATTGTGGTGAGACATATAAAGTGTATTCTAGTAGAAAAAACAGATATTGTAGTACAGATTGTGCTAATAAACATAGATACAATGTAAAGATAGAGAGGGAATTCGATGAGTTATTGCAAAATATGTAAAACAGAACTAACTTGGGAAAACAAGACCCTATGCGTTAAGTGTGGGGTCGAGATATGTGAGGATTGCTCCACAAAAAACAAGTTTAAATGCGATAAATGTGCAGACAAACAAAAGATAAAGATACCAGATGTGATAAGACGTTCATCAATAGAAGATTATAAATCTTGTCCGTACTATTTTAAACTACACGTTATAGACGGTAATGAACCTAAACAAAATGTACTTGCTAGATTAGGTAGTGATTTACACGATTTATATGAACATATACAACGTGGTGATGTGAGTATAGAAGAAATGGAAAGTCAATTAGATTGGATTATGTCTCACATCGAAGAAGATTATCCAGAAGAAGATATGCAAAGAGTGTGGGAAAGGGCTAGAACGTGTAATAACTCGTTTATAAACCTACTACCAACACTTACTAACAAAGCTATACAATATGAGGAACGTATAAACTTCTCAATAGGTAAAGATATACCACAAGTTACAATAGCTTATGATAGACTTGAGGAAGATGAAAATGGAGACCTTCATATAGTCGATTGGAAAACAGGTAAAGTAATGAGTGGTAAGAAGCTAACAACAGACCTACAACCTGCTCTATACTTAAAAGCAGTAGAAAGTAAATATGGAAAAACGCCTAAGAGCTTTAGGTTGGTTTACGTAGGTGATGTTGATAAAAGTGGTAAGTACAAAGAGCGTGTATTTGAGTCAATAGACGGTAATAAGTTTGTTTGTAAAGTAGGTAAAAAAGAATATATACAAGACATAAATGAGCAAATAAAAATAGTTCAAAAACTATTTGCACAAATCAAGCAAGGTAAGTTTTCAATACCTGCTAAACCAGATTATTTTAAGTGTAAAATGTGTGATTTCAAATCAAAAGGATTATGCAATGGTAATGATGTGCAAAATTGGATAAATATTAATGAGGAAAGGCAGAAATACGGATGGTAAAAGTAAAAATATTAAAAAATGGAGATACATTTTGGTTAGAAAGTAAAGTAAATAATTTTATAAATGATAATAAAATAGAAATTATAGATATAAAATTTGAAGCAGAAAATAAAATGTATTATGCAATGGTAATGTACAGAGAAAGACAAATAAATGGATAAATAACTTAGGGGGAAAATATGAATATAATAAATACAAAAGAAATAGCACAAGAAATAAAGGATGCGTTTAAGGCTTCAATGACAAAAGGCATTGCTCCTAAATTAGTTATATTACAAGTTGAAGGAGATAAAGCATCAGATTCTTATGTTAAAAACAAAATTAAATTAGGTAAAGAGTTAGGTATAGAAGTTGAACATACGTTATTAAAAAACGATATACCACAAAGAGATTTAGAAATGATTATAGAGTATTACAACACAGATTGTGATACAAATGGTATAATAGTTCAACTACCGCTTCCAAAACACTTAGACGAGCGTAAAGCTCTTGATACTATTGATGTGGAGAAAGATGTAGACGGTCTAGGTACTAAGCAAATAGGTAGATTAGCTACTCAAAACGGTAGAATAATGTACCCTTGCACTGCTCTTGGTGTTTTAAATATGTTAATTAACATCACAGAATTAGAAGGAAAAGACGTAGTAATAGTAAATAGAAGTAATTTAATAGGTAAACCACTTCAAATAATGCTTACAGATGAAAATGCAACTGTTACAATGTGTCATTCAAAAACTAAAAACTTAAAAGAGAAGATGCAAAACGCAGATATAGTTATAACAGGTATAGGTAAAGCTAAATTCTTTGATAAGAGTTATTTTAAAGACGGACAAATAATAATAGATTGTTCTATGAATATGTACGAAGGTAAACTTTGTGGAGATGTAAAGGTTGAAGATTTAGAAGAACTTGATGTGTTAGTAGCATCTGGAACAGGTCATACAGGAGTAATGACAGTTCTATCACTTATGTATAACACCTTAATGGCAAAAATATGGGGGTAAGTAAATGGAGTTTAAAATAACAAATCACGAAGTAGAAAAGATAAAAAACGCATATTTTAATGGAGAAAAACAAAAAGATATAGCTAAAAAATATGGAATAACACAAGGACACGTATCAAGTATAATAAGCGGAAGAAAAAGGAGTGATATAAAGTTGAGAAAATTAGAAGGTATAACTAAGATAAACATAACTAAAGGCGACGGTTATATGAATATAGAAGTACACGGACATAACGAGGACAGTATAACTTGTGCAGGTATAAGTGCTATAATACAAACGTGTGAATTAGGACTTAAAGCATTGGCAGAAAATAGAAAAAATGTTATAATTAAAGAGTACGAGCAAGATATTTGCGATATGTAGATTATAATATTGGAGGAATAATATGAGAACAGTTTTTACACAAGAAGAATTAAACGAAATGAGACGCTTACAAAGAAAATTAGACACAAGAGTAAAAAAAGAAAATGATATACCTGCGGACGCTAACCTAAATATAGAGAAATTCTTAGCTTTAAAAACAGAGTTATTTGAATTAGCAAACGAGATAGAAAGTTTTAAATATTGGAAGAAAAACAAAAATAAAACTAATCAACTAGAAGAAGCATGTGATGTACTACACTTTATACTAAGTATAGCAATAGATAATAGAGTTGAATTAGTAGAAGAAAAGCAACCAGGCGATTATAATACAGATGAATATGATATGAATGATTTAATCGGTATGCTAGATTGTATGATAAGTGATATGTTTATCGAGAAAGATTGGGAAGATTTAAACCAAATATTATTGGTATTAGGAGTAGTAGTTAATAAGTGTGGATACGATATAGAAGATTTATACAAGTGCTATAAAGACAAAAATAAAGAAAATCACAAAAGACAAGATAATAAGTATTAAAAATATAAAATAGCTCGTGTACCAAGATGTACAAGGAGTTCCTAGCATCATTAAGGTGTTGCTTGAATAATTAATCAAATAATAAATTAAAAGCCCTTAGAATTGCTCCTAGAGCGTCTAAGGGTTATTATATAGGGGGGAAAGATGAAGAAAAAAGAATGGACATTAGAAGAAGCTAAAGAAGATTATAAAAAACGTAGAAAAAAACATAGAAGTTGTAAAAATTGTAAATTTGCACATACATATGAATATATAAGTTGTGAAGTAATAAATGTATTAAAAAAAATATATTTTCCAAGATTAAAAGCAAAATTCTGTAGATATTACAAATAAATGGGGGATGAAACGAGTATGGACGACTTAATAAGATTAAAACCTAAATACCCAAATCAAGAATTAAACGTAGTGATACCTCTTGGGGTGAGTGTAAACCATCTTTATATGTTTAAACGTGGTAGAAGGTTTATGACGAAAAAAGGTCAAGATTATATGCAAAAGGTGATGATGATTGTAGATAATGCAGTCAAATCACAAAATTACAAATTAGAAGAAGAAGGTGTGTGGTTAGTATGTGAATTAACGTATTACTTCCCAGATAAACGTAGAAGGGATTGCCACAATATGCACAAAATAGTTATGGACGCACTAGAACACGTAGCGTTCAAAGAAGATAGGTGGGTTTTAGTACGTGATATGCACGTAAGTTTAGACAAAGAACTACCGAGAATAGAGGTAAAATTATACCCAGAAAAGGTATGTGGACAAAAACTTGTCAAGTCTTTTTAGTAAATCTGTGGATAAGTTTTTTTCGACAAAGCTACACACAAGTAATTGCAACGTGTGTAGCACTTTTTTATGTTATCCAAAACCTGTGGATAAGTTGTTAATATCTGTGGATAACTCTGTGAATAACATATGTGGACAAAAAACCTATGCTATAATGTATTTGGGGGTAGGGGGTTAAGAAACGTGTTAATAACGTGTAACAAACTTAACTCAATACTTCATTCCCTGTAAACGAGTTTATCGAGTTTACAACAACGAAGTTGTTTAGAAAGGTTTTAAGTATAACTATGCGTATACACGCACAGAGCGTTGACACTGGGTCATTTTCAAATCAAAGATTTAAAAATAAAAAGGAGAAAAGTAATGAATAAGTTTAGTTTTACGAGATATGAGGATTTAGTTAATGATATTGATTTGTTAGTAAAGGAATTAAAAGAACGTAATAAAGACGATTATACAAACGAAGAAGTACACTCTATATCGTGCGATATAATAAGTGTAGCAAACTCCCTAAATATGTGTTTAATACATTATTATAGAAGAAATAAATAATTCTCTGTTGATTTGATAAAAAACAGAGTTTTTTTGTGCACTTTTTACTTGGAAAATATTGACATAGGAGAAAAGAACGTATATAATTAATACTGTAATAACATTTAATCGTATGTTGTTGCACCTCCTTATTAGCGATTATATTTTTTTTAAAGTAAAACTATTGTTTCTGTAATGTTAAATGGATCTATTCACTTCTAACTGATTTAAAGAGAAAATTCAAACATTTACCTCCTTTCAGCTAAGTGCGTTGGGTCGAAACAACGCACTTTGAAATTATATTCCACGTCAACAGAGGTTTTTACCTCTTTTATATAGGGGTGTGGTGTAATGGTAACACAACGGTCTCCAAAACCGTAGATGTGAGTTCAATTCTTGCCACTCTTGCCAATGGTCGTAAGACCAAATATAATTTTTAAAAATAACATTTTATTATCATTAATAGTCATTTTGTAAAATAATTTTTATCAAATGTAGTATTTAAAATGTTGGTGTAACTCAAATAGCGTAAATCGTGAACGAGTAGACAAACACCTCGGTACGTGTATAAACTACCAAGACACCAACGTAATTTTTCAAATAATATCAACACATTAAAACATTAAAACTATATATAAGTTCAGAACAAAAAGACGAGTACCCAACTACTCGTCTCTTTTTTTATTCTATTCTTGGAAGTATATTAACGATGCTTCTATACCTTTTGATTTAAGTTCTTCTTGTCTTTTAATAGCGTTATTTTTATCCTTATAACTACCCACTAAAACACGATAGAAGCCATTCTTGGGCGTTTCAACAACGTCAGTTATAGTTTTATCTAATATACCTTCTACAATCGCTTTAGCGACCTTTCTAGGGCTTTTTAAGTATACATTCATATCATCTCTATCATCTATAAAGCAAGTCTCTATTAATAATGCAGGTGCTTTAGTGTGTTTAAGTACATATGCGTTATGTGTTTTAACTCCTCTATTTTTAAGACCTACATTTGCGATTTTCTTTACTATTCTTTCTGCGTAAGGTTTCGCTTTACTTGACATAGAGTGTAAAAGTACTTCTGTACCTGTTGTACGACCATCACCCTTCACATCATTAACACAAGCGTTAAAGTGTATTGATACGAATAAATCTAATGGTTGTTTATTAGCTTTATTAACTCTATCTATAAGTTGCTGAGCATTGTTACTTGATTTGTCTACTGTACAATCGTAAATAGTATGACCTTCTTTTTTAAGCATTTCTATTACTATTTTACCAAGTTCTCTAGTTAAGTTTTGTTCTTTGTAACCACAACCTTGAGAACCCGTTCCTTCTCCACTTAATGTATGACCCATATCTATTCCTATTTTCATATTAAATCTCTCCTTTTATAAGTTTTTTAAGTTCTTCATTTTCTTGCTTTAATTCTTGTACTGCTTTCCATAGTGTAGAAATTGCAGATGTATAATCTATACTCGTATTTATTTCGTTTTTATCCTCATCATATTCAGTCTTTACAACTTCGGTTGATTTGTCTATGGCTTTTGTAGTTTGTGTAGGGTTATATAATCTTAATCCATTTTTAGTTTCAATTACATCTATACTATTTATCTTATCAAAAACAGAATTGTTTGATATAACCATAGGTTCGTTTAAGGCTAATACATCTGCTGAATATAATGTCCCTGCATATAGTGGTGAAGTGTTTCCGCTAGCGGTTAAAAAGTGAAAACTACCACTAGAAGGAGACGCCATAATTCCTGCTCCTAATCTAAAATGGTCGCAATTTACATTCCCGCCATGCGGTAAAAATATCACTCCTCCTGCAATAAATGAACTTCTCAATCCATTATATATAAAATGTATTGCACCTGTATCTGTAAATGCTATGGAAGAGTTTCCACCTCTTATATAATCACAAGTAATATTTGTTTCAAAAATAGGTACATATACTGAACCTCTTGCTAATGCAAGATTATTCATACCATAAATAGCACCATTCCTTACATTCAAAGCTCCACGTAAAGTAGCACTAGCACAGGTTAAAACACCCGAACCACTCATAGTCCAAGTTGTAGTACCAGAGTTAGTGTTGTTTTTACCAACAACATCACCATACATTATAGCACTATGTATGTCTACTTTATCACCAAGTTTGATGCTAGGAGCAGATATTTGTATGCCTTTATATCCTCCAACATGAGAGTCATAAGAAGATATAATTGCACCTTGAGCAAATTTTATACCACCTACACCATTTATCTGACCACTTATCAACTCACCTTTTACACGAAGATTAGTTGTGTCTATATTACCACCATTTATAATAGTGCCACCAAGTTTAGATAAATCTTCAAACTTAACTAAACCTGTAAAATTAAAGCTATCAACAGTTTGTTTAAGTTCTGTATATTTTTGATTGACACCATCAACAGTTTGTTCAGTAGACTCTACTCTATTTGTTATACTATCAAATTTAATATCTATACTTGCACTTTGATTAGTTATAGCTTCATCTACATAATCTTTCATATCATCTGGTGCAGGAGACCAATCAGTAGATTTATTACCTTTTTCAAGTTTGAAATCAGTAAACCAAGCAATACCATCTCTACCTACCCACGCTCTGACACACACATTACTATAATCTTTATCAACAGTAATTGTTTTAAACATCTTAGTCCATTGACCTTCAACCATAGTAGTTTTATCGACACTAACACGCATTATAGTTGAGTTAGAAGTATTATTATCTAACTTACCTTTACATTCTAGGGCAAGTGCTCCATTAAAAGTGCTTCTATCTTCAACATAATACCAACAACTTACAGTATAAGTATCTCCTTTTTTCATAGATAAGCAGTTTTTATTAGGTAGGTTATAGTTCTCACACCCTCTGTAACCACTACTTGCAAGTCCTTTTTGTGAACTTTTACAAGACGGATGCCCATTAAAGGTTTTAGTTGTATCAATAATTACATTAGTACCTAATATCCAATTATTTTTACCGTCAATAAATGCAGAGTTTTTAACTAAGTTTCTAGCACCTATCTCTAAGTTACTTAAATCATTTTTAACACCATTAACAGTTTTATCTATTTTAGATACGCTTTGAGTTATACCATCAAACTTAACATCTATACTTGTATTGTATTCAGATATAGATTTGTTTACATATTCTTTCATATCATTTACAACATCATTTAAACTATCATTAGAGTCAGTCTGTGAAGGAGTCCATTGAGATACGATATGACCCTTTTCTAACTTTATATTTTTTATATAACCACTACCCTCTGGGTTGTTATGACCATTGATAACAAAATAAATAGGTTTTGATGTGTCTATTCCTTTATGAGTTGTAAACGAATAACTATACCTTTTCCAGATACCTACATATTCCTCTTCTATGGTTATATCCATTCTTCCACTATGATAGCCATAATTATTACTTTCTACGTTTTTATGATAAAGTCCTCCACGGAAACTAAATAAGTTTGTATCAGAATACGCATCAAAAGATATTACGTATTGTTCATTAGGTATTATAATATTTTCTTCATTATTTATTTCCTGTCTAAGGCTTAACTCTCTATTAGCCATACTAAACTTCGCATTACGGTTTATAAGGGCTATACAAGGGAAATGGAATGTTTCTAGGTCTATGTGTGGGTGATAACCTATCTCTGGGTTTTCCACACTATCATTATAATCTTGCCAATAAGTTAATTTACGAGTACCGTTTAACGTTCTATCCCAAGTTATTAACTCATCAACAGTAGCTTTACGAGGTGCAGAGTTATTTAAGTAGTTAGTTCCACCAACACTTATATCACCTAATTCTCCTGATACGAAATCTTTAAGATTGTTGATTTGATTTTGTACTTCTGTTTTACTTGCAGTAAGTTTTATACCTTCATTTAAAATCTCTATGTCAGACTCGGCTTTTTCTAGTTTACTTGTCATAGATGTCATATCCTCTGTGTACTTTTGATTACTTACTTTAAGTTTTATTTGTTCTTTATTTTGGTCTATTTCTGATTGTTGTCTTTCTATTGTTTCAGATTGTTCATCTTGGTTAAGTTCGATATTAAATATTTTAGATGTTACACTCTCTCCGTCTATATCTATTTTAGTACCGTGTATTGTACCTGTACCATCTTTATTTATATTATCTATAACAGAGTGTATATTAAGTTTACCACCGTCTATATTAGCATCTCCTGCTATTTTATCATTGTTTATAGAACCGTCAGTTATACCTTCACGATATACTCCATTCTCATCATACAATATAGTTTGACCGTCTGCACCACGTACTCTAAGACCATATACAGTACCGTCATCATTCACATCACCCAAAGATACTCTTTCAAATTGTTTAGACCCTATGCCTTCAAATACTTGAAGTCTATTACCTCTAAGTTTTAAATTACCATTAGCACCCGATATTGTTACTTTTGATGTGTCAACAACTCCTGCATCAAGTTTATCTGCACTTACTTTATTGATTTGAGCATCACCTATTGCACCATTTGCTATTATTGTACTACCTGCTACGATAGTACCTGCTTGTATATGATTTGAATTTATCTTGTTGAATAACAAATCACCATTTATAAGTCTATCTCTCCACTCATCAATTTGAATTTTAGTATAATATCTACCATCGTGGTCGTGAACTATTTTTGCATACCTATCGTCGTGGTTATGATTTGGTATAGTTGTACCACTATTATCTCCACCACCAGAACCACCAATATTACCTTTTAAAGTTTTCCCTACTTCATATGCAAACGAACTAACTTCTTGTTCTTCATTAAGTTCTGTATAATATGGAGAAGTAGAGTCAACATTAGGGTAAAGAACATTGTTCTCAACCCCTGTTACCCCTTTTTTAAAGGCATCAATATATGCGTTTTTGTGTTTTATAATTTTATCCATACACATCATTACCTTTCTAATTTATCTTCGATTACATCTAAACGTATTAATATTTTTTCAAGAACAGGTACGGTTTTATCTAATTGTTCTCTCATCTCTTTTTCTCTTGTTTGAGAAGAGTATAATACATACCCTAATAACAATATAAACAGTGATAAATAAGCACTAGGGCTATTTACTATTTCATTTATAAGTTGCATATTAAGCTCCACTTTCTCACCCCTTTATAAGTCTAAATTTCTGTACCAATTCCCCTTATTACCTGTTATATAATTTATCCAATCCATAAGTATTTGTTTATCTGTAATTTTTTGACTTTGTTTATCTTCATCTGATTTTTGTTGTCTATTCTTTTCGCTACCTAATGTTTTAACTAAGTTTGGCATAAATGGGTTTAAATCCATAAGAACTTCTTTTATTCTTTGTTCTTTAGTTATTTCATTCCACCCTGGTTTTTCACCTTCTTCAACTATTTTGTTACCAAAATTACCTTCCCCACGTGATTGTTGCATTAACATACGTACAAGAGGGTTCATTTTATTTTCTATATCATCTCTTTCAAATGGTATAGCGTCCTCAACATTTGGGAACATATTTTGTTTATATAAATAGTTGTATTGGTCTCCGTTTACACTATCAGTAAGATTTGCATAAGGTTTTTGTATCTTTCCATACTTAAATTCTTCGTTTTGGCGTTGCTCTTCTGGTATACCATTTTCTAAACCTTTAGTACCTCTTATTATAGAGTTTATCTTACCTGGGTGTTCAAACATTGAGCCATACATAAGTCTTGCGTTATTTTTATGGAATGTCCAGAATGGGTCTACAAAATCTCCCATAAAATCATCAACTTTGTTTTTCTTACTATAATCAAACAAGTATTTATTTACAGATTTAGAAGCATCCTCTGGAGACATACCTCTTTCGATTTGTTTTATGAAGTGATTTAAACGTGCAGTTTGTTCGTTAGTTCCTAACCATTTCATAATAGATGAGTTATCTATTTGATTTTCAAGTCTAGGGAATATACCTCTAGCACTTCTTACATCCTCTCCAAGACCGTCAACTACACCTAATTCTTTAGCAAGTTTTCCTATCTCATCATAACTGTATGCTTGGTTAGTTTTTGCACTCTTTATAAAACCATTTTTACCACCTTTACCATTGATTTGTTTAAGTATGTTTCTAGCTTCTGTTTGAGGTAGTAAAGCATCTGCTCCAAGTGCAAGATAGTTTTGTCCTTTGTTTTGGAAGAAGTTTTGTACGTGCCAACCTGGGTTATATACTGTAAGTCCTTTTTTATAAGAGTTTAACCAACGTTTATACATATCATAAAGTTCGTTATCTTTATGTTTAGACATTTTATTAGTAGACCTCATATAATCATCTATATTAACATCATCAATGTGTTTGTTAAGTTTGTTATACTCATCAATGTTTTTATGAATTGTTTTTGTAGAATTTTTCATACTATCTTCATATACATTTAAGTTTTCAAGAGATTTGTCTGGTGTAGTTTTTGTAGGTTTTACAAATTCTTTGCTATTTTTAGCGATGTGTTCATCTATTTTTTTCAATTCATTAATACCTTTTTTAGACACATCATCTGATAAAACTTTATTTGAAAACTCATTCCAATATTCATAAACTTCATTTGGCATATTATTAGGTTTTGTTTTAGGAGGTTTTTGATATGGATTAATACCAAGCTCATAAAGTTTATCTGCGTATTGCTTGAAACTTCCACTATCAAGTTCACTAGGTATTTTAGGTAATTTTATTTGTGATTTGTTTTTGTTTTTATAAAGCGAACTCTTATCAACATCTAGTTTTTGCCCTGTTATATATCCAAGCATATTAACTTGGCTATCGTTGTCAACATTAGGTTTTAATAAATCAAGTACATCAAAATCTCCATCAACAGGGAAGTTGTTTTGCTCTTTTAATAAATCTGGTAGGTGAACATAATCTTCATTAACTTTGATATGATTATCTGCTATATCCATAACTTCTTGAACACCACCATCAACTTTACCTGTCAGTTTACTTATAAAATTATTAAAGTGTGGTGTATTAGGTAATTCATTTATAGCAGGTGTAGGTAGATTATTAAGATTAGGTTTGTTCTCTAAAAACTCATCAAATGGATTTTTAGTTTTATTAAGATTTGTATTCACATCATCAAGAGTTTGTATGTTGTTCTTGCCTCCTAACATACTACTTATTTCACTACCTAAGTTATCTCCACGTTGTAGCATTTTAGGGTTTGGTATATCAAACAACTCATCAATAGTTTTAGCACCTTCTGTCATTAAATACTTCCATTGTAATTGGTCTGGTGTAAGTTCATCTATATTATTAAGTGCTTTACCATTTATTTTGATGTGAGCCATTTCAAGTGGGTTAATACCTTTTGTAGTGTTCTTGATAATACCATTTAAAGGGTTTGTTCCGTTTAAATTTTTACCTACTTGCATATCTTGTTGTATAGATTGAATTAATTTAAGTTTTTGGTTTTTAAGTTCGTTAAAATACACTTTTCTATCAACACCAAGATTATCAAGATAATTAACATTATCCTCTACAAGTAATCTTATCTTTGCATACTCATCACCATACTTACCGCCTTGAGTAAGTTTAACTTCTTTATTCATAAGAGTTAATAAGTTATCTACGGCAGATTTTACATTTTTATTTGCATATACGTTTTTAAAAGTTTGCTTATCTTTAGGTATTTGAACTCCATATTTAGAGTTTACGTATTTAAGACCTATACTTTTACTATATTCTATCTTATCTTTAGGTTTTATTTGGTTTTTAATATTACCACCAACATTATTTTGGCTTACGTGATTATATTCATCAACATTTTTATAGAATAAACTTTGTGCTCTAGGAGATGCAGTTAAATCTGGATCAGAGCCAATTTCAGATTTATGTTTAGCTTCTCTGATTTGATTTTCCTTACCTTTTGTAGCATCTATTTTAGCTTGTTTATCTGCTAATTCATCAAGTGCTTCTTTATAGCCTTCTGTACCGTCTTTTTTACCATACACCTTTTTAGCGTAATCATCATACTCATCAGACATATATTTTACTTTTTTATACTCATCATCCCACTTCGCTATCTTTTCACCAAGTTCTTTATACTCGTAAAATTCATCTGTATTAAGTGGTTGTACTCTTTTTTTAGTTTGTAACTCTTTATATCTATCGGTAAGTTCTGCTTTGTTTTTAACACCAAAGTGTGAAGCTAGATTAGACATCTTCTCATCATATCTATAATCAGTAAGTGAAGCAGATATTTTTCTAGCACCTTCTCCAACAGGTATTTTATTACCTAAAGAGTCAAACTCTTCTAAAACACCATTAGCTTGTTTAACTATCATATCATCTACATAATCTAGTAATTGATTTGCGTGTCTAGGTGTTACATTTCTTCTGACAACATCTTTACCGTCAAAGAATAAATCATTTAACATCTTAGATACTTCGTGAGCACCTATCTCACCTTTATCAACTAAATATTTTGCGTTTTTAATTTGAACACTAGCTTCTTCAAGAGTACCTTCTGAAAGTGTACTAACTTTCTGTGCAAAGTTTTTAACACCTGTTCTAAGCAACCCTTCTCTTTCTTTTATGTTACCTACGTTATCTACAAATTTAGGATTAAAAACATCTTTAAGAAGTTTATAATTATTCTCTTTTATATATTTTTGTTTAGCAAGTTCTTCTGCACTAAATTTAGGTGTGTTTACATCTTTAGTATTAAAATATCTGTTATCATCTTTTATCTTTTGTTGTGTTTCATAACCTCTACGTCTAGTAGTATTTTCTATCATATCAGTTATCTCATCACTACCTTTTACTACTTGTTCATACACTTCTGGTTTAGTTTTTCTAAGGTAATCAAGTGTTGCATCTGCGTTATGAGAACTCATAGAGTCTATCTTATTTACAAGACCGTCTATATCATCTCCATACTTGTTTATAACTTTTTCATATCTTGCATAAGGGTTTTGTATGTTATCAATATATGCATTCATACTTCCGTCTTTACCAAACATAGAGTATTGTCCATTTGCTTTACCTTTTACAACATCATTTATCTCATCAACACTATTCATTAGGTTAGGTATGTAACCGTCCTTAGTTTGAGTGTATTTTTTATTAAGTGTTCTACCGTCTATGCTACGTTGTGTTCCTTTAAGTGGTTTACTATCAAGTGTATCAAGGAACTTACCTAGATTAGATGTGTTAGGGTTTTTCTTAACAACGTCTTTAATATTGTCCATTGTTTTTTCAAATTGATTATCTAATAATTTGTCAGTAGCAGTTTTACCTTTTTTACCAGAGTAAAATACATCATCAGAAGCTCCTGTTATTTTGCTACCTTTACCTGCGTACTTCTTAGAGTTAGCCATAAGTTTAGCAGTTTCTTCTGGTATGATACCTGTTGCTAAGTTTGCAGTACCATTTTTAAGTTCTTTAAATGATTTGGCAGTATTCTTACCAAGTCCTTTTACCACATCAATAACTTTATCTTCAACAATAGTAGGTGCAAGTAAATCCATAACAAAACCTGTTACGTTAAGTAAGTTAGTGTCTCTTTTCTTATTCTCTTCGATTTGTTTTTTATACTCTATAGCATCGCTATGTCTACCAGTGTCCTTTAAAAATCTTATTTGACCTTCATCCGCACGTGTTTTAGCTTCACTAAGAAACGACCCCATATACTTACCAAAACCTGTTTTATCAAGCTCCTCTTTATTCGCCTTTAAATTTTCTTTAAGGTTGTTTCTACCTTGACTATAATATTTATAATCACGTTTAGGGTCTGCTATCGCTTTGGCTAAATTACCACTATCTTCTGCTACACCTGCAATACCTGCAAGACCGTAACTTCCAATAGCACCTATACTTTTCATAAAGTCCATAGCAGGGTCAAATATAACGTCTTTTGCTCCACCTTTTACATATTCCAAAGCATTACTTATGTGTTTTCCTTTACGTTGATTTGCTTTGGCAGTTTCAATACCGTCCCAAACTTTAGTGTTTAAGTGGTCGCTAAACTTTTCTGCATTATCCCATTTGTGAGAACTCATCAATGCGTACTTTTGTTTAGGCATATATTCTTTGTTATTTAATGTACCTGTGTTTTTATAACTCTCTTTTTCATAGCCTTTAAGAAGTCTTTTATTACTGTAAAACCCATCATATTTAGTTCCGTCTGCTTTTGTACCACCTTTTACGTATTTAGGCTTTCCTGTTTGGTAGGCATATTTTGCTTCATATGGGTTTTCACCGTTTTGTTTCTTTACATATCTACTTCTTTTCATCCCCTTAGTATCTATATAATCATCACCATAACCGTGTACTTTTTGACCTTCTGCTAAGTTTTTCTTAACACCATAAACTGTTTGATTAACTGATTTAGTATAGTTACCTTTTATGTAGTTCTCATCTGATTTGGACATTTTTTTATTGTACTTTGCATTTTTATTAGTAACTCTATTTATCTTGTTTTGTTGAATTTGTTGTTCAAACTTTTTCTTTTTAGAACTCATAAAATCCTCCTTTCAATTATTTTTTCTTAAATATTTTCTTTACTGTCTTTTTAACTTTATCTTTAAACTTCTTAGTTTTCTCTTGTTGTTTTTTCTTTTCTGCCATTTGCTTTTTGATGTACGCTTGGTTTTTAGCACCAAAACTTTTATTAATTTCAACACGTTTCTTTTGTTGTGCTTTAGCTTTTTCTTGTTTTTTAGTATTTTTCTCTTTTTGTTTAGAAGTTTTATTTTTGGAATTTTTATTCTTAGAACCTTTCATAATATCGTTATGTATGCTTTCTACATTTGCTTTATGGTTTTGTTTCATTTTAGCGAAATTATCATTAGAAAATCTATTCATAACTTTAGCTTTAGTTCCTTCTTGAGTTTTCTTTACTTTATCTATATAATCTTTTCTTAATGGCGATTTATGTTGATACACAGTATCTCCTATGTTATAAGCACCATTCGTACTTCTTGCTACTGATTTGTTTATAAGGTGTTTTAATGCAGTTTCTCTAGTATTGTTTAATCTCTCATCAACTGTTTTATTAAGTCCGTAATAACTGTTATACATAGGTGAAACAGAGTCGTTATATATACTTGCTCTTTCCATTAAGTCGTAAACTCCACCTGTGTCTACTGCATTATACACATCAGTTGAAAGTTGTTTAAATTTGTTATCTACTGCTTGTTGTGTTATCTCGTCATTAAGTGTCTCTGCACTTATTTCTCCACCGTCATAGTTTTGATAACCACCATAATAACCTCTTGAATAAGGGTTATAACTTCTTGAATAACCAGAATATCCACGTCTTGAATATCCACCACCACCGCTTCTTGAGTTATCTGCCATTTCTTTATCGTGGTCTCTATCTAATTTGTTTTCACCAGATTGCCAATTGTTTTGACTATCTTGTTGTTCTTTATCAAACTTGTTTTGAAGCTCTTGCATCATTTGTTGGAATTCTTTATCTTTTTGTGCTTGTGCTTCTTCCCACGCACGTTTTTCTTCAAGTAGTTTTTGTTCCCAATCACGATTATCTTGTGTTTTATTATCTTCTCTATTCCAATTCATTAACTTTTCAAAGTAATCTGTTTGGTATCCATTTAATTTATTTTGGTAATCATTGTAGTTTTGTAAGTGCCCCATATTTAATTGAGCTAAAGAGTTGTTCATTTCGATTTGTAATTTATTAAGAAGTTCATTACGTTTATTAGATGTCTCTACTAAATTCTTATTGTGATTTATATTTGCTACGTTTTCTAAACCTAATTGTTGAGGTGAGTATTGTATTCCACGATTTGTACCAGATACGTTTAACTCTTCCATTTGGTTGTATTTCTGTTCATTTAACGTGTCAACAGATTGTTTATAAGCGTTCTCTGCCTCTAATTTAGATTGTTCGTGTTGTTTTTTTAATGCTTCTTGTTGTTGTTGGAACATCTGCTCTTGAAGTTGCCAACCTTTATTTGCTTGTTCTTTTTGAGATTGAAGTATTTGTTCTGCTAGTTTGTAAGGTGTAGATTGATTTGTATACTTGTTATATAACTCTGGATTATCAAGTGCTATACCTGCATCTAACTTTCTTTTTGCTTCTGCTTCGTATTCTGCTTGTGTCATACCACCTGTTCCAGGTACTATTGCATTAGGGTCTAATGGGTTATAAACTAAACTTCTTTGGTTTGCACCTGCATCAACACTTCTAGCATTTGAATTAACATTATATCCACTTGTAGTTTCTGGTGTTACTGCTAACGCACTATTCACATCAGATAGACTCATTAATCCTGCTCCACCAACTCCTTCGGCATTAGTAGGTTGTGTTTGATTTGCTTCAACAGGTGTAGTTATCACAGGAGTACCTTCTGACGCATTTAAAGGGGTCTGTGAGGCGTTTGGAGTAATTGCTCTACTATTTATATTATTAGGTGTTTGTGCAGGTGTAGAAACGCCACTAGCACTTCCAGAACCAACTGTATTTGTACTCGTACCAGTTTTAGGAGTCATAGCTTTTACTTTATTTTGTATTGTAGCTTGAGTCGTGTTAGGCATTGTTGTATTATTTACAGTTTTACCATTTAACGAGTTTCTAACTTTTTCTTTAAAATTATTTATAGGTTGTTGTTTTTGTCTCTTTAAATAATTGTTATATTGATTTTGCATAACTTTTCCTTTCTTGTTAATTATATATATTTATTTTATCACGAGTGGCGAATTAACGCCACCCAATGTTTATTGAGGGAAGCCGTTTGACCAACCTTGCGGAACAGTAGTCATACTAAACCTTCTCCATTCATTTGTAATTTCAATCATCTTAGGTTGACATACACCTTTGTTGTGTTGCCAACTATCGTGGAACATTAACCCTTCTTTTAACCACCAATCTCCACCACAATTACTGCAATAATGAGTTTGGTCTCTATCATCTACACCATTTTCATTCCACTTAACTTTACGTAAGTCTATACAAGTATAAATGTATTGGTATTTAGTATCAAAAGCCTTTATATTTGAAAATGGGTGATACATACAGTTTTCTGAATTAATCTTGTTTGCCTCTCTAAGTATTATAGTTTTTGATGTGCTAGATTGTTTAACGCTATCTCCAAAATATCTATTACTGTCTCCACTAAATGACTCTGCATAAAAGTTACCATTTGGTACAGGTAGGTGTTGAACTAACTCCCAAACTCCATTATACCAACCATACACTTTTATATCCTTCATCTCAACACCTGTATTTTGAGTAAAAGGTGTTCCTTCAACTCTATATATATTAGACCAACAACCTAGTGCTTGAAACGCACCTGTTCCTGGACATCCACTTTGACCACAACTGTGAGCCATAGCAGTAGGTCTATATTGGTTTTCCCATCTACTATTGTGTTTCCAACCTGTTATATTACCGTTAGGTATGGCTTCGTGTGCTTGACCCATTGGGTACATTTTGTCAAGTATATACTCACTTTTACAAGACTCTTCGTACTCATTTGAAGTCATTTCACCTCCACCACCACTTGAGGGTGCAGTAACTGTTACAGAACAAGAAACCTCAAATTTCCCATCAGAAGTTCTAAATCTTATTGAAGTTTGTCCTTGACCTACTCCTGTTATTCTGTATCTATGACTTCCTAAATCAGATACACTAGCAATAGCTCCACCACTACTCATACACTCAATATTTTTGTTTATAACATCACTTCCAAATGATATTGTTACGTCAACAGTTTTACCACGTTCTATTGAAACACTTTCAGGTGCTACTTTTATTCCAGAGGTAGTTGTACTTCCACTTCCGCCACCGCTACTTGAAGTTACAGTAACACGAATATCATATTTGTGTCCACCATCATCTGTTGTAGCAGTAACCTTTGAATAACCAACACCTTTTGCCGTTATTAAACCATTTGAACTAACATCAACAGCAAGAGTATTATCAGAGTACCAATGTATCAATTTGTTTGTGGCACTTGAAGGAATAACACTTGCAATTATTTGTCTTGTTTGTCCAACTTGTAAATTAACTTCCCATTCAGAACAGTTAATGCCTGTTACAGGAATGTTAGAACTACCAGAGTTATTTTTTAACGCTTCAATATCTGTCTTTACTTTTGTAAGTTCAGAAGAAAGTGTATCAATAGTGCTTTTTAATGATTTTACATAAGTGTTTTTAGTAATCAAATCAGAGATATAACTACTTAAATTACTTATATCACTTGTACTATGAGTATGCGTTTTGTTAGCGTAATCAGAGTGAGTATGTGATGCACTTGCATAATTATGTGTATGATTAGATGAAGCGTATTCAGTATGTGTATGTGATGTATTTGCATAATTACTGTGTGTATGTGAACTACTTGCATATTCTGTATGTGAGTGATTTGAAGGAGCTTTATCGTCCCACGCATTTATTTTAGATTGAGTTATAGAGTTTAATGCACTTAAATTAGAGTGAGTGTGCCCATCGCCAGAGCCTTCACCACTTCCATCAAGACCTCTTGGAATATAGAAATTGAATGTTGGGTTTTCTAACGTGCCAACTCTCTCAACATTTGCTTGTTCAGTTGGCTCAAGAGTTACAACTTTACCAACCTTAATGTTTGGAGTTATACCATTATCACCCTTCTCGCCTTTTTCACCTGGTAAACCTTGTTCTCCTCTATCCCCCTTATCACCTTTAAGAGTAGCTTTTTGTTCTGGTGTTAATTCTTCAAATATGATAACACCATCTTCACCCTTATCGCCTTTATCTCCCTTGTCTCCTTTTACACCCTGTATACCTTGTATACCTGGTTCACCTCTATCTCCTTTATCACCCTTATCTCCTTTGTCGCCCTTCTCACCTTTCTCACCACGTTCGCCTTGTTCTCCTTTGTCCCCTTTGTCTCCTTTTATACCTACTAAATCTTCAATTTCTGGGATAGAGTTTATAGCTTCTTCTAAACGATTTATCGCACCATTATGATTATCTATAAGGGTATTATAAGCGTGTTCTATCTCCTCAAAGTTATCATTCATTTGTGTAGGAGATATTATAGTGTTTTGTTGGAAGTTAGGAAAAGGTATGATGATGTTTTTAGTAAGTTTTAATTCTTTTAATTCTTTTTCTTTCATAGTTATCCTTTCCGTTATCTGTAACCTTTAAATTCGTACAGACCACTTATTTCATATATTCTCATTGGTTGATAAAGTTCTTCTTCTTCAAGTTCTCTATAATACTCTCTAGTTTCATAGTTTCTAGGTTGTCTTACGTAAAATTTACCGTTACAATAGAACAAATCACCAACATCTGTTTCTTGTTGATGTGGAAGCTCTGTTACATAGTCTTTAAACTTGTAACCATTACCTATCCATATCTTAAATGTTTTACCACGTCTACCAACCATTATCGGTAGTGAACGAGATATATTAGATGCTATAAATCTACTCTTATCCCAAATAGCCTTGTCCCAAAGTGCTATTTCACTTTCTATTCTGTTTTCATTTTCAACAGAAACATAATCTATATCATACTTAACTCTCACATCACAACGCTTATTATCGTATACTTCCGATACAACATATGTATCTCTGATTTGTTTAATACGTATAGGAGAACCAAAATCTATATCTTTAGAAGTCCAATAACAAGGTATAGGGAGTTTTAACTCTGGATATTCATAATCGTAGTCATAACATACACTATCGTCAAAATACATTATTTCACTTCTATCTCTACCTAATAAAAACTTATCGTGATAGTTAAACATTATTACGTTTTCAGTACCAGAGTAAACAGTCCAAGCCATTAATTGATAATTATATATAAGGCTCAAATCACCTAACTGTATCCACCATTCACCATTATATGGATCGTAACCTGTGTGGCAATTACGTATATCCCAAATGTTTTTACTTATAGGTTTTTCAAATAGATTAACTTTTGTATTAAGTTGTTGTGTAGCAAGTATTAACTCACTAGAGTTAGTTGTTTTAAGTTTATAACAGTTACCGTCAGTTCCTACGTAAAACATAAAGTTATGTATCACATCTGCACAATGGTCGTTTACTATACCTGTATGTGTATTTATCTTTTTAAGAGAATATGCCTCACTTGTATCTCTATTTGTATTACCGTGTAAAGCGTAAACATCTTTATCTCTACCAAATATTATAGAGTCGGCAAATACTCTCATACAATTTATCTTATCTCCATTAGGAGGTAGTTGTACAGGAAGTGATGCAGGGAAGTAAAACGGATTAAGTATATCACTTATATAAACCATATTAGGGTCGTCTGGATTACCTGTGGCATAAAGTCTATCTTTATGTACTATAAGCATATTACATTTGTTAGTTTGCATATTAGTACCTTTGTAACCATCCTCTAATTCGTATTGGCAAGGTTCATACCAAGCTCTCCACCTATGGTCTCTAAATTGTTCTTCTTTCCATTCCCCTTTTGTGGCAGGTTTAGGGTTAGGAGTATATTCATAAGGAGGTGTAGATATAAAGTATATACGTGGTAAGTCCATAGTTTCTAAATCTTCTAGTTTGAAAAATCTTATGTGATTTGCCCCATCAACTAAGAAGAACTTGTCCATAAATTGAACACCACTAACAGGTTTATATACACCATCTTGTCCCCACGGTATAAATATTGGAGTTCCATCAGACCTAACATACACAAAATTCTCATCAACGTGCATTAATAAAGTCTCAACTCCTGGTTCTGGTCTTAGTACCCATAATCTACGTAATTTACCTTCTATGTTATGTGCAGGGTTGTGAAATGTGTATTTAGTTAAACCACTTCTTTTTTCAAGTAAACCGTCTTTTCTAAAACGTACATTTAACAGATTAGGGCTTTCATTGTCGTTAAGTCTCGAAGGAGAAGATGTATTATTAAGTCCTCCTGTAAAGTTCTTAACAGTAAAAGTTATTCTTTGAGGTGATGAGGGAACAGAAGAGTTGTTTATGAATGATTTGCTATTAAACATACTATTCACCACCTAATACAAACTTAGTGAAATACACATCTTTAACCGCATCAAATGGCTTATTATTACTCTCATCATAACCTTCTATAATAAGCTCTCCGTCGTTTATAAGTTGTTCCATTTCAGAAGTTTTGTACTCATATTCATTCATAAATTGTTGAGCTAAGTAGTTTTGTTCATCTTGTGTAAAACATCTACTAGCACCATATATAGCAAGTAAATGATGATACTCGCTAGGTAAAAGTATTGGCTCATCAGAAAGAGATGTTAAATACTTCATACCTTTAAAATATTTATAACGTCTAGTTCTGTCTACACCTTCATTTATAAATGCGATTATATCGTCTTGTGTAAACAGTGAACCCGTAATATCTCGAGTATATTGCCTAACTCTAGTTATCAAATCCTTCAACGTCATTTATGTACTCACACTCCTCTCTTACATCTTCGATAGCGTGATTATTGTCTTTAGCGTATACTTGCATAAAAGAACTTAACATATCCATTATAGCGTTTTGTCTTTGTATGATTAGTTCAAACATACGCATATATCTATCTTCTATCATATAATCAACTCCTTTAAAAAAGAGTAGGGATTAACTCCCTACCCCTTAAATATTTTTATTATTTTTTAGAAGCTCTACCTGTTGATGAAAGTTCAGTTTCACCTTTAGAACCTACCATACCTCTCCAATCAGAGAAACCGTAAGAATATCTCATATACCCTCTGTATTTAGCAACGAAAGTATCGAAATCTTCTTCGTTTTTGAACTCTGGCTTAACTCTCCAGAAGAAGTTTAATTCGTGTCTTGAACCGTCTTGTAAGAACCACATAGTATCAGAACCACCTGCTTCTTCTCCTAAGTAGTCAAGAACTACTATTTCAAGACCTGCACTCTTTAAGTATTCGTTTGTATCATTTAATTCAGTTCCAGATACTTGTGTAGAGTGTAATATTCTTCTAGCTTCATCTTCTAAAGCAGGAGGTATTATTAACTTAGTAGCTTTCATTTGTATTAAGTTACCTGCTTCATCTAATTGAGTTCTCATTAATTTTAATCCTTCTTTTAATGTTTCTCTTGATAAAGCTCCTGTTACTAAGTTTGAACAAGTTTTACCTGAACAGTCAACTAATGTATGTTTGTCGTGGAATAATTCTAATCCATCTCTACCTTTGAAAGCACCACTTGTTTCTTTGAAACCTTTAGTTAAAACACTTATAGCATCTCTTTCAACCTTAGCTCTACCTGCTCTAGCAAGTGCTTTAGCCATTTTCTTCATTTGACCATACTTTTCATCATCGTATAATTCTCTACCTATCATAAACCCTTTAGTGAAAGCCTTATGAGTGTAAGTAACATCTCCACCATCAGATATTTTAGCGTATGCTACATTATCTACTTCTGATGTTCTTTCTACCCAATCACCAAATGCTCCCATTCCATGGTCTGTTTCAGTTGCAGAATTAGAAGTTTGTACGTTGAATATTTTTGGGAATTGCTCTGGTATTTCATCGTAAGTTTCAAAGAATACCTTTCTTAACCCTGGATATAATAATTTTGAAAAATTCTCACTAACGTGAGTGTTAGTTGTTGTTGGGTCTACTGGTGTTTGTGCACCAAACATTTGTAAGTTCATTTTTAATTTTGGCATTTTGTTTGCTCCTTTTGTTATGTTATGTTTTATTTATTTTATCTCCACTTGGCATATTCAGAAGGTGTCATTCCCATAGCTTTCGCTATCCTTGACTCTCTACTTGACAGATTAACATTGTCATCCTGTTTGATAGGCTTTTGGGATACTCCACCAACTATTGATTGTGTCTCAAGGGAGTTTTGTTTAAGTTCATTAAGTAACTCTTCTTTGATTTGTTTTCTAAGTTCTTCTACATTTGGCTCTTTAACACTATCTGCTTTCATAGCTTTATAAGCTACTTCTAAGTTTAAAACATCGTGTTTTTCTGCATATTCTAAAACCTTATCTTCATCAAAATCAGAATACTTGTTTTTAAGTCCAGATACATAACTATTGTATCTTTGTTCTTCAATAAACTCTTCCATCTCTTTAACTTTCTTAGTTAATTCGTCTGGAACAAAGTTATTTAATTCTTTATAACCTTCAACATCTACGTTTCTCATAGCTTGAACTAGATGTGGGTTTTGTTCTAAATATTTATATAAATCAAGTGCAGATTGAGTTTCCTCATCATACACAGGACTAGCTTCTTGTTGTGGTTCTTCTTCTTTACCAAAACGCTCTTCATACAACCTTCTTAATTCATCGTCATTTGGATTATAAGGCACTGGAGTTGTTTCAACAGGTGTTTCTTCAACTTCCTCAACAGAGTCGCTTACAGGCTCTTCTATTGGCTCAGAAGGTGCTTCTGTGTTATCAGTTATACTATATGCTTCATTAAAAGCAGATGTAAAGAAGTCTCTATCATCGTTCATACCAAACATTTGTAAATTCATTTTACATATCTTCATTAATCATTCCCCCATTCATATTTTGCATATCTTGTTGTAGCATCTCTGCTAATTGTGGATAGTTTTGTAATATCTCTCTAAACATCTCTGGGTCTTGTTGAGCTAAAGCTAATAACTCTTCTAAGACTTCATCTGGTATTTGTTGAGAGTTAAGTGCTTCTTCCATTTGTGCATTTTCAGAAAGTAATTGTTCTTCTAACATTTTCTTTTCTTCTTCATTCACATCAGAAGTTTCCTCAGTAGGCGTTTCTTCCTCTTCTTCTTTACTTTGCACTTTACCGTCTTTTAATCCTCTCTTATAACCTTTTTCTTCGATTTGAGACTCATACTCTTTCTTATCTCTTTGTTCTTTATCCATTATAAGTTCATCAACTTGTTTAGAAGTCAAATCAGACGCTTGAACAACTTGTTGTAACATACTCATTACTTGTTCAGTTACACTTTGGTCTAATTCACCTTTTTGTTGTTGAGCTTGTTGCATTTGCATTTGTTGCTCTTGTTGTAACTGTTCTTGTTGAGCTTGTTGTTGTTGAGCTTGAAGTTCTGCAAATCTATCTGTTATAGCTTTCTTATCTCCTGTTGGTAAGAACTCTAATACGGCTTTTCTATCTACAAGAGGTAAGCCGTCCTCACCATTTGTTTGAGCAAGTCTAATCATTAAGTCTAGCATTGCGTTTCTATTTACAGGCATTGTAGAACCTGCCATAACTTTTAAGTCATAATCATTTGAAAGAACTTGTGCACCAATTTCTCTAAACGACGGATTACCTTCTACATCAGTAACTCTAACCCATCTATCTAGCTTCCAAAATTGTTGCATACGTGAATAAACTATTTGAGCAAGTTCAGAAAGTGATGCTTCCATAAGTTTTATTTTTAAACGTATACGTGCTTGAGATGCTTCTTGAAGTGCAAGTATTGCAGACGCCGCAGTTACACTACCTTGTTGCTCACCTTTTAGTGAGTCAAACACTCCAGATATATCTTGTATATCTTTTTTAAGAACTTCTATTTGCTCTCTAACATAACTTGGCATAGCAGGTGGTGTATCTCTTCTAACTTCACTACCAGGAGTCTTTCTTATAACAAGTCCTGGACGGTTAGTAAGTTTACCTTGTCCTATACCAGAGTTTTTATCTATTATCCATTGCATATTAGCAGTATTTTTAGCATTATCTATGATTTGATTTGTAAGTTCGTTTACATAGTGTTGAGGAGACATTATTTGTTCTATTTCTCCAACACCCCAAAACTCAAAAGGTATATCATAGTTTTTCATAAGTACAAATGGGAATTTTCCATCTTTATAAGGATTTTTCTTATCAGATAACAAGATACCTAACTCTGGTAAACACGTTATAACTCTTCCTTTAGGGTATTTAAGTTGTTTCTTACCTTCTACCGACTCATCCATTGTTACCCAATCACGACACCACATTTCAAGTATTAAAACTTGGTTTGCGTCTTGTGTATCGTTATTATCTCTTTCGGCAACTAATTCAGACATTGTTATACGTGAACCTTCTATGGCACTTGCTTTTTCTGGGAATTGTTGTTTGATTTGATTTGCGTTTCTATAAGTAGCATAAACCAAAAATTCAGAATTGTCAACACTTTCTGCCAATGGGTCTGGAAATATATTGAAAGGGTCAACAGGTTTTATACTTATATTACCGTATTCACCGTCTTTACCATCCCATTGAACAAACCATACTGCGTTTCCATATACTAACATTGGTATAAGTTGTGCAGGAAGTTTTAAAGACATTTTCTCTCTATCCCATTCATAATCAAGTGCAGTTTGCACATCGGCAGAAAATTCCATACCTTGTGGTGTAGAAGGAACTGCTAAGAACTTAGGGTTATTATCTGTCATTATAGGTCTTATAGTTTCTATTGTTGAAAATACGTGATTACTTATCTCATTTGATTTGTAATCTGGTAAGTTCTTATTTTGGAAGTACGTACCTTTATACGCACTCATATATTCTTTCCACTTGTCCATAAGTGGAGCTTTAGCAACATATGCTTGTTTAAATTTAGAATACACCCACTCTACAAGTTTTCTTTCCTTTTCAGTAGGCATATATTTTTTAGAATTATCCGACATTCTTTATCACCAACCAATCTTCGGCTAATAAATCTTTTTGTGGTGCTTCCCACGGTGCAATTGTTTTACCAACTGTCTTATAAATTGTTCCCATGTATTCGTCATAAGATATAGATACATTATCGTCCCAATCGTGTCTTTTAGCCTTGTGTCCTATTTTTAAATACTGTAAAACCTCACTAAAACTGTAAATAGCCATACTTCTTTGTTCTATCACTCACATACCTCCAATTCATCTTCATCTTCAAATAACGGGTCTACGACCTCTTTTTTAGTCTCATCAACAACCTCTGGTACATAATTATCTCCCTTACCCTCAAGCCACACTTGAAGAGCAATAGCAAGACTCATTACACAGTCATCGTGGCATCCTTGTTGAGCGTTTGTACTTCCGTTTTCTTCAATTATGTATGTCAATAACTCTTGAATAGTTGTTTTATCATTTATACCTACGTGAAAATCTCTAACAAATTCTGCTAGTTTATCTATCGCCATAGGTTTAGTTTTACTTGTTGTTTGCCAACCTAATTTCTTTGTTATACTATCTGTAAATCTATCGTAAATCTTAGCAAAATATAAATTCCAATAATCGTAGCTTTGGATAGCTTTAAGCGTTGTTAAACCGTGGTTATTTGACTCTACTCCTAAATACGCTTCATTATAGTATATTGCAAGTTTAACTAACTCAAATCCAAATAAGTCTGGGTCTATATGACCATACCACTTAGCAACCACATCGCAATTACAATCAAGGACTTGTGCAACAGAGTAGTCTCCCTCTATTTTACCTTCTGCAACGTCTGCTCCTATTACATAAAACTCCCCAGGGATAGGTGTTTTCCATATTTCAACATAACCTTTATCATCTTGTAGGAATTCAACAGTAGAACCCTTCTCTTTAAGGTATCCTCTAGTTCCTTCTTTAGCGTGATTAAGGTATTTACGTACAGATGCAGTATTAAATACAGGTCTACCACTTGCTATAAATGCTTCCTCTGGTGTAGAAGGATATTCTTGCATAAATAATTCCACGTCTCCTTGACACTTATTTGCTATTGTATATTTACGCCAATTCATTTGCTCTAACGTTAGATTATTGGTTTCCATTAATGTTCTTTCATACTCATTTAATGTACTTGCAAAGTATTCTTTCTCATTATCTGATGTGAATTGACGTGTATATGTCTTATCTGTAAACCACGGATAAAATAACGGTATAAAATCATTCTCTCCTCTAGTTGCTTTTTGCCACATATCGTAGAAGTAACCTCCGACACCATTAGCAGTAGACTCAAGAATTACACAACTATTTAACGTATCTGGAACACATTGTAAAAGTCCAAGCATTGTTGTAGTTGCGTCTGGGAAGAAAGCTACTTCTGATGCGTGTAAATTATGCACAGTAGCAGAACGACCAACTTCTACTGTACCTGCCGTAGCAACAGTTATTTTACTTCTTAACCCAGGATTATTCTTCTTCTCAACAGGGTCTCCTGTTGGGTTCTCAAAAACAAGTTCTTTACCATTTGAATACTTTATCATAGGTTTTATTACAGTAGGTAATTCTTCGTAATAAAGTTTAGACATATTAAATAAGTTTTGAGTGGCTTTATCTTCGTGTGCTATTATCATTGAGTTTTTAAAGGTATTAGTAGTTGTATCGTGGAATATATAACCCTCTGTAAACGTACTAAACCCCATTTGACGTGCTTTTAAGACTATAAATCGTTTTAACTTACCTTCTTCTTCACACTTTTTAATCTCGTTATTAAACATCTCTTGTGCGTCATTAATTTTAAAAGGTATAAGTTTAGCTTCTTTGTTACGTATTTTTAAGAAGTTCTCCATATAAAACGGTCTATCTTCTTTGATACGCTTTAAAAGTATCTGTGTTTTATTCAACAGTAAATTCTACGTCTGTGATTAGATTTTCTGCTAAGTCGCTTAATTGCATTTCGATAGTTTTAACAGTTTTATCAACCTTAATCTCGTTCTTAGCTTTATGACCTGTTCTATCAAGTATATCTTTACATGCTTGAAACGCTATACCATCAATAGGAGAGTCCATTAACTCGTTCATCTTCTCTATTGCTTTCATACGCATAGCTTTGATTTGAACATCGATCATTTCGTGTTCCATAGCTTGATACTCTTTGATTGCGATGTTTACATCTTCACGCTTTAACCAAGAGTTTATAGTGTTTTTATGTACTTCTAGTAATTGTGCTAATTGAGTTTGATTGTATTGACCTGTTAAATATAGGTGGACAAAACGTTGTAATTTAGGTTCTAATAATTGTACTTCATTACTCACGTTTATTCTCCCTTTCTAATATGATATCTGTTATTATAAAAGGTGCAAGTAAAGAAGCTATTATTAATACGTCTAAAAACTTCTCCATACTATCTCCTTCTTTCTATCATATCTTGTTGTTCTTTTTCAAATTCGTTTGTAATTATCTCGACATCATCTTGAATTTCATAGGTAGGCGGTATATCTGATGCGTTTGGTATATCGTATATACCCATATTATTTAACTCTTCTTCAAAACGTTTAGCTTGAAGTTCTATATCAGTAGGTTTAACGTAATTAACTTCCTCTTCTTCTATCTCATCATAAAAAATTGCTTTTTCTTGTATATTGATATTATCGTTTTTCGGCTTTTTACGTTTAGGAACTGCTACGTTTAAATCTACTATTAAACCAAATATATTTAAGTATAATTGTATCACTCTTTCACCCCTTTATACGTTATATACACGTTTATATACGTGTTATATACGTTATTAATACGTTCTATAAAACTCGTTTCACTCGTTTTAGTTACTCAAATCAAAGATTTAAGTAACAGGAAGATACGTATTTATATGTTTATATTTGTGTGATTTGAATGTAATGAAAATCACTAAACCTCCAACGGAGGTTTATAGAACGTTTCATACACGTTTACTACACGTATTTATACGTATATAGTAAACCATAAAAAAATTCTTGTCAAGCCCTTGTATTTTCTTCTGATTTGTGAAAGTGTTGAAAACACTACTTTCTTAAAAAGTTACAATCTTGTAACTATTTTGTTACAGTTTGTTTTTCGGAGTTTTTCGGCAGTTATACACCTATATACACGTTATCTATGTATACTGATTAGGGACTCCTGTTTTCTCGTATGGGGGTCTTGTTGGGAACTCGTTGGGAAAGGAGTATGTTTTCGTTCGACACACTACCACCCACACACACAACACACACATACACATATAAATATGGTGCGTCGTTTTCCGTTACCCTGGGGGTGGTATAACGTTGGTCAAGTGTGTGTGTGCTCTTGCAGAGGGCGTTCACAAACGATAAGGCGTGTTTGTTCAATATTGCTTCGCACTTTCGATATCAAGTTTTAAGGCACGTATAAACAACGTATTTGCCGTATTTAGTGTAGTGATTTGTCTATGCCTTCGGCAATACGCTCCGCTCAAACACTCGAGCAACGTAATCCTCGTGTTGAGCTTCGCTTTATGCCACTGCCCTTGCGTAACCTGCCCTACGTAGTCAACACTAAGGTTCGACGAAAAGCGTGTCTCACCAAGTGTTACTAACGTTCCCAGACGCTTTATACGCACTTACACAACTTGACACACAACTGTTATCACTACGCACTAACATAACGTGTAGTAATACACCCTCCACCTACGGCTACGGCGTGTTTGGGGCTACGCCCCCGTTTTTCCACCCTTACACTTCGAGTAAAAATACACATTCACATACACATTCACTACAAGTACACACCACACGTACACAATTTGTTATTTTTCACATCAATTTACGAGTTATTCTACTCCTTTTTATATACTTCTTTTATAACATTATAATACGTATCTTATTATAGGTTTTCACTACGTTCAAACCTAGAAAATTAATTATAATTAATTTTCGCAAAGCATTTACACATTATCAAATCTTTCTAACTCTAATCACAAGTATATCGGCTAATGTATTTATTGTTTTGAAAACCATATTGGGGAGTACACCCTAAAGGGTGTGTATTGTAGGTATAATTTTATATTAATTGGAGGTTATCAATATGATAAAGATAAATTTAATAGTATTAAGTAATATGGCTAAGCAAAATTTAACAGAGGAAGTATATCGTGAACATACTACAACTTGGATATTCGATGATTACGAGAATTATGGTCTTGGTTGTACAGAAAGTTTTATCGCAATAGATGAAGAAGTAGATTACCAATCAGATGATTACACTGATATAAAAGGTTGTTACATAGAAAACTTTAATTGCAACGATTGTGAATATGCTAATTGTTGTTCAGAATATATACCATTTTAATACACGAGGGCTATAAGCCCTCTTATTTTATACCAAAATATTAAATTTAAAGGAGAATATGAATATGTTATTAATAGTTTTAGTTTTATTAGTTGGAGAATTAGTTAAGTTCGAGTTAGAAAAGAGAAAAGTTAGTAAAAAAAGAGTTGAGTTATCTAAAATTAAAGCAGAGATATACGCAGAGAACAAGAGATTACAGTTTGAAGAGTATAGAGAATACATTGAAAATAAGTACAACATCGTTGATATAAAAGAAGTTGATGAAGTAGATATACAAGAGGTTTGCGAGACGTTCCAAGAAGTTACACTTCTTGAAGGTGTACAACAACTAAGAGATAACGGTCATAAATATGTACCTTACGTAAGAGCTAACCCACTTGACGATATAAGAAGCTCTTTGAGTGAGTTCACAGTTAGTGATGTGTTAAGAACTTTTTATTAAAACCGTTTTAGGGAAGTACACCCTAAAGGGTGTGTGTTGTAAGTATAAATATTATTAATTAAATTATAGGAGGTAGTCAAAATGGCTAAAAAAGGATTAAATATGGAGAAAGTAGTAGAAATAAGAAACGAGGTAGAAGAGGTTATGGAAAACACATCAGTAAAAGAATTAGAATTAGTACAAGAAGGAGAGATGAATAAAATGGTAGAATTAAAAAATAAGGTAGATAACGGAATAAAATATGCAATAATGAGTGGTAAAGATGCAACAGATGTTGCTAAGTTCGCACCTGCTAAACAATTAATAGGTATATTCAAATCATACAAAGATATAACAGGTGTTGAGATGAGTGATACTCAAAAAGATTACATAAAAACTTTAAACTCTAAGCAATTATCAAACATATTATATACACTTAACATTGCTAGAAAAACATTAGTTGCTTAATGATACATCTTGCTCACATCTAATGATGTGGGCGACATTGTGTTATTAAACACAAATATATAATACATACATAAAGGAGTTAGACGTAATGATAAAACAACTAAACATATCAGACCTAAACGAAAGAGCAAAGGTTAGTTTTAACCTTAACCACGATGAGGAGACTGCTTGGGGCGAGCTTAAAACTTTCTATTTAGAAAAGTACAACACAACTATACCAGAGTGTGGTATAAAACAAGTGTTTATAAACATTCTTAAAACACTAAAGAAAAGACACTAGGGGACTACTGGGGAGTAGAGATTTTTCCAATTTACAAAACCAAACTATATCAAAACTAAAGGAGAATAAAGACAATGAGAAACAGAAGAGAATTAGAAAAAATGTTACAACACTTAAAGGCAGAATATATGGAAGCACTTGAAAGAGGTAACGAGAGAATACAAAATAATATAGTAAACCAAATACTTAACTTAGAAGTTACATTAAAAGAAGATGAGTTTAAAAACAATATGAAAGAAGTTAAGTTAGATGATGAGGTAAATTTTGTATTTAACGAGTCAGAAGCATTTAGACAAAAGATAATAGTTAAATCTTTCAGTAATAAGTTAAAAGAACTTTGTAAGAAACATTACAACACTACTACTGCACAAGTATCAACAAGACAAGCAGAAACTATAATGGCAGGTCTTAGAGACAGAGTAGGTATGGACATAGACGCAAAACAAATAGAGTTCATAAATAACTTAAATGCTAACCAAGCATCAGAAATAATAAAAGTTTTAAGCGGTATATCATTCTATAACCAAAGATTAATGTTATCAGAAGCATTAGAGACATTAAAACATAGAAGTGATTTTGCTCTAATAGTTGAAGAAGTTAAGAATAATATACACAAAAGAGAGTGGTTTGAACATAACAAAGATTTAATGGCTATGAGTTATGAATTACAAGAACCAACAGACTCACAAGTAAGAAGAATAGCAGATGTTGCTAGATATATAGAAACTCACGAAACTCTTAAATCTGAATTCAATATAGATGTTAGAGATTTCGAGTACAGACCAGAAGATAAGTTATACTACACATTCAATTGGAGTTCATTAAGAGAAACTATAAAAGTTAAGTTCAACAGAGAGAGTGCGTTCAACTTCATACAAACATATGATTATATAACTAACTACTATGAAGGTAACAAGTTAGATAACACTCAAATGAATACTTTAAAGAACTTATATATACAACTTGGTGAATATGAATGTACAAGACTAACTTACTTATGTACTATACCTAATCAAAACTTTGAAATGTTATGTAGAGATTTAGAGCATAGAGTTAGATTAAATAAAGTTGCTAATAACAAATCAACTCAAAGATTTAGACAAGCTATAATGGAAGATAATACATTAGTTAAGTTTAGTGCTAGAGAGAGTAGGGAGGTTCGTTCATTAGTATTAAAAGAAGAACAACAACAAGCTAAAGAACTTACTAACTTCGTATTCAGAATATACTCTTGTGTAGGTCAAGATGTACCAGAAGAGATGAATGGAATACTACCTTACTTTGTACAAGGTGGAGAAGTTAAGTATGCTTTAGTAGAAGAGCAACATTATGCAGAGTTTAGAAAAATGGTATTTGAGCAAAGAGATGTTATAAAAGAAGTAAACCCAACGTTCCAATGGGGTGCATTTATAGTTAGTCAACCAGAACATATACTTAAAGTTTTAGGTCTTGATATGTTAGTATAGTTTTTCAAAGGGAGTGGATTAAGTTCTGCTCCCTTTTTTTATTTTAACCCCTTAAAAGGAGGAAAGACTCACGTTCGTTCACCTTTCTTTTACTGAAAGTACTTTTGAAACGCAAAAGTACCAAAACGTGTTGATTGCATCAACAAAATTACTTTGATTTGTGTTTTTTCAAGTTCTTTCCACGTTCTTCGGTGCGTTCTCTTCGTTTATACACACCTTTTACACATACTTCATTCGTATCATATACAATTCCCTCACTTACTTCATCACGTCGCTTTGCTCCAACCAAGTTTATCGCCTTGTTGTTACCTTATTACGACGGTCGCTACCGCTCCCTAATACGAACATAAAAAAATAAAAAAAAACAGACTAAGGGTGTAAATAATTTATAAAAAACAAGTTCCAAAAAGAAAAAAATAATAAAAAATGTATGGAATTTGTTATAATATAAAGAAAGTGATAAGAATGAACAAGAAAGTGCAATAGAAAATAAATAAGTCGGAGGAAAATAGTTGTGAAAGAGTTTTATACAATAATGGAAGGTAATAATTTTATAAATAGTAATTTTATGAGAGATAATAATGAAAATATAAGTGAAGCAATTAGATTTAACACTTTAGAAAGTGCAAAATGCTATTTTGAAGATTTAAGAAAAGATAGAGGATTTAAGATTGTTAAAGTGAAATGTACTTTAGAATATATTTAATAATTCTAATTAAATTAATTTAGAAATATTAAGTTATGAATACAGGAGGGAGACAACTATGTTGAGATTTGAGTTTATACTACCTTTTATATACGGAGGTATCACATCAATAACAGTTATAAAAATGGGATTATTTAATCTAGGTATGAATTTTATTACTTGGGTTATTTACTTCGTTAATTTATTTATAGCATACATATTATATAAGACAGGTAGGGTGATTGACAGATGTTTGGGACGTTTATTTTAATAACTTGGGTAGTAGGTATGTGGATTATAATACACGCTATACTAACTGCTCCAGAGTTAGATAAAAATGAAAGACCTGTGAATAAAAACAAAAGCGTTTAAGTGTCTACATTGCTTACTTACACGAGTTGTAAGTAGGTGAAATTAGGTATTTAAACAATACCACACAATACAAATCATATTAGGTGTGAGTCGTCGTGCTCACGATAGGAGGAAATTGAAATGTTAAAAATTAAAGTAGGAATGATGCCAGGTAGATTAGTAGAGGTAGTTACAAATGAAGGAGTAACTGCAAGAGAAATATTTGAAATAGCAGATGTAGAGTTATCTAATCACGAAATAAGATTAGATGGAGAAAAGATAGATTTAGATAGAACTATACATAATGGAAACTTATTAGTTGCTATGAAGATGATAAAAGGTAATATGCCAAGTATAAAAGTTGGTATGATGCCAGGTAGATTAGAAGTTGTTGAGTACACAGAAGGAGAAAGTGCTTACGAAATATTTGAAAGAGCTAACATAGGTGTATCTAATCACGAGGTAAGATTAGACGGTGAGAAGGTAGCACTTGATACAAGAATAAGCAACGGTAGCTTACTTGTTGCTATGAAGATGATAAAAGGTAATGCTAGTTTTAGAAAAACAGATTGTACACAAGAAGAAGTAGCGATATTATTAGGTGTAAAACTTCCACAAGTAATAAATACAGACAGTATAAATATGTGTGGAGATAACTTTTTACAAATAGAAGTTGGTAATGAAACATTAGTAGTTGAAGAAGATATGTTTTTAAGTGTTTATAACGAGATTGTTGATGAGTTTAATGGAGAAGAAGTAGTTGATATAAGAGAAGTTAGAGAAGAAGTAGTTGATGTAAGAGAAATAGAAGTTGAGTCAAAAGATAGTAAAGCTATGGATGTTTTAAATAAAGAGCTAGAAGATTTAGAAAAGTCTTACAGATTTTACATAGAAGAAGCTCACGCTATAAACAATAAGATAATGTTTTTACAAAGATTAATAGCAGAAATAAATGCTTAATAAATAAATAGAGGGTCTACACACGTAGACCTTCTTGTTTATACATTTTAATTTTAGCACAACGCATACCGTTGGGGATATTTCAAAATTACATATCAAACTTATTTTTTACCCTGTTGTGCTCTTTTTAAAGTGTATAAGCACTTACAATACCAAATCATACAATATTAGGAGGTTGTATAAATGATATTTGAAGTAGGAGATGTGGTTAGAAGAGTATATGGAAATTCTGGGAAAATGGTAGTAGGAGATACTGCTACTGTTAAAGAGATATTAAGTAACAGTTGGATGAATTTAGTTGAGTATCCAAGTGAGAGACATTTAATGGAAAGATTTGAATTAGTTGAAAGGAAAGTAAAGACAATGGAAGATAAAGTAAAAGAATTAAATAAAGCGTTTAATAAGATAGCTTTAAAAGATAATGAAAGAAATCTAGAAAGAGCTAAAAAAGAAGAACAAGAATATCTTAGAGATATAAAAAGATATAAAGAATATATGGATGTTGCTTGGAATTCATACAAAAACGCAATGAGCAGAGTAAAAGTATTAAGTAGTGAAAGTGAAGGTAGAGATTATACAAGTGATATGGAAGCTATATTAAGTCACAAATATGTAGTAAGTGCAGTAGCGAGAACAACAAGTAAAGTAGTTGAAATAAAAACTGATTACATAGATATATATGATGAGAAAGGTAATAAGTTTAAAGGTAATAAATATCTTTTAAGTTTTGATTTTGACGATATGACTTGTTATATAGAAGGTTTAGATGAGGATTATAACAGAAAATCATATTGGACAGATAAAGACCCACACCCACACGTTAATGGAGAAAACGGAGAAGCGTGTTGGGGTAGTGCAGGGTCTATGCTTGTTGATAATATGAATAATTACGAGATATATGCTTCGTTTATAGTTGTTTTAAACTTCTTACAACAAGTTAATACAGATGATGCAGCAGGAGCATACATACGTAATTGGGATTGTATAGACGAAGGAGGCAATGATTTAGAAAATCCATATGATAAAGAGTATAATGTTTGTTGTATATGTGATGAGGAATTAGATGAAGATAGTGCATTTTATTGCGAAGATTGTGGAGACCATATGTGTGATGACCACGCTTATTGGATAGATAATAATAGTATGTATGTATGTGAAAGATGTTATGAAAATGATTATAGCCGTTGTGATAATTGTGATGAAAACACACATAACAATGATATGACTTGGTATGGAGATGATGTTTACTGTGATGATTGTTATTGTGAATTAATTGCAACTTGTTATGAGTGTGGTGAAGAGTGTAGAAAGGATGAAATGAGCTTAATAGACAATGAATGGCATTGTGATGATTGTTATTCAGACTTAATTGCAACTTGTTATGAGTGTGGTGAAGAGTGTAGAAAGGATGAAATGA
>OKWR01000398.1_pt1 | contig 49214 bp, 36 predicted proteins | sample 1607101 | NCBI WGS metagenome assembly OKWR01 (sample SAMN04414076, study PRJEB24778) | human gut metagenome | material: faecal | host: Homo sapiens
GCCACTTTTACAGATGAATCCCTTCAGAGAGCAATCTCCGGAGGGATTCTTTTTTTATCTCTTCTAGTCTTCTGTTGCTTTTTTGTTCGCAATATTTGCATCTTATGGATATCTTCGATATTTATCTTTCTGTTATATTTTGAACTATAAAAAGGTGGAAATACGAAAGTGTATACAAATTGTTTCTTTTTCAACTTCTTTTTGCCGTTACCTCAAATAAAAGGTGTATCTTTGTTTGAAATTTGATAATCTCGTTATTGCATGAAGATTCTACATTTTGGCTTAACTGCTTTAGATGATCGGATTCAATAAGGAGAGAACAAAAGGAAATAATAGAAACAGATGATAGAACGTTTTTTGAGCAAAACGAAATTTACTTCTCAAGAGGATTTCGTGAAGAATTTCAAGATTAGAGTTCCTGAGAATTTTAATTTTGGATATGATGTAGTGGATGAGTGGGCTAAGGAAGCTCCGGGTAAGATTGCTTTATGTTGGACAAACGATTACGGACGTGTACGTAAGTTTACCTTTGCTGAGATGAAAGAGTATACCGATCGTACTGCAGCTTATTTTTTGTCTTTGGGCATTCGTAAAGGAGATCGCGTGATGTTGATGTTGAAGCGTCGCTATGAATTCTGGTTTTCTATTATAGCTTTGCATAAGATTGGCGCTATAACAATCCCGGCGACCCATTTGCTGACCAAGCATGATATCGTTTACCGTAATAGAGCCGCTGAAATCAAGATGATTGTTTGTGCCGGAGAGGATAATATTTTGAATCATGTACGCGAGTCGCTTGCTGATTCTCCATCCGTGGAAACCGTGATATCTGTCGGTCCGAAGGTTCCGGAAGGTTTCGAAGATTTCTATAAAGGACTGGAGGATGCTCCGGAATTTGAGAAGCCATTGCATCCGAATACAAACGATGATATTTCGCTGATGTATTTTACTTCAGGAACATCCGGTGAGCCGAAAATGGTGGCCCATGACTTTACTTATCCGTTGGGTCATATTGCAACAGGCTGTTTCTGGCATAACCTGAATGAACACAGTTTGCATTTGACCGTGGCTGATACCGGTTGGGGAAAGGCAGTGTGGGGAAAACTTTACGGTCAATGGATTGCCGGTGCTACCGTGTTTGTCTATGATCACGAGAAGTTTGTTCCGGCGGACATTCTGCAAATGATTCAGGACTATAAGATTACTTCTTTGTGTGCCCCTCCTACTGTATTCCGCTTTTTGATTCGCGAAGATCTGACGAGATTTGATCTGTCATCATTGAAGTATTGTACGATTGCGGGAGAAGCCTTGAATCCGGTGGTGTATGAGAAGTTCTATGAGCAGACCGGCATTAAACTGATGGAAGGTTTCGGACAGACAGAAACAGCCCTTTCTATTGCCACATTCCCCTGGATGAAGCCGAAACCGGGTTCTATGGGTATGCCGAATCCGCAGTATCATGTAGGTTTGTTGAAGGAAGATGGTACTGAAGCCGGACCCAATGAACAGGGACAAATCGTAATCTATACAGATAAAGGAAAACCATTGGGACTGTTCAAGGAATATTATCGTAATCCGGAACTGACTCGTTCTGTATGGCATGATGGTATTTATTATACTGGAGATGTGGCTTGGTATGATGAAGACGGATATTTCTGGTTCATAGGTCGTATTGATGATGTAATCAAGAGTTCCGGATACCGTATCGGTCCTTTCGAAGTTGAGAGCGCACTGATGACACATCCGGCTGTATTGGAATGTGCCATTACCGGAGTTCCCGATGAAATCAGAGGTCAGGTGGTAAAGGCTACAGTGGTATTGACCGCTGCATATAAAGAGAAGGCCGGCGAAGAGTTGATCAAGGAATTGCAGAATCATGTGAAGCAGGAAACCGCTCCTTATAAATATCCGCGTGTAATAGAGTTTGTGGATGCTCTTCCGAAAACCATCAGCGGAAAAATCCGTCGTGTGGAAATCCGGAAAAGTGACGAAAAATAAATTATTCTTTTGAGGGAATAACATTTGTAATAAGGTATAAATTCCTTTTTGTATGAGTTATAGAATGATTAAAACTCTATCAGAAAGGAATCTGTACCTTATTTTGGTATTATAGATGCATCGCATCGGATGAATGTGTCGGGATACTAAACGTGATTTTTTCTTGAAATACTATCTCCTGAACAATACAGCTATGTTTTGATTCTTCGATAAAAGCTTTTGTCTACAATTGTTTCTCCCTATGATAAAACGTTGAAATCAGATTCTGTTGTGACTGTAACTGTGACTGAAATTGTTAAAGGATAAGAAAAAAAATATTTTTGACTTTATCCTGATCGAATATTTGAGTTTTTTTATTTTCTTTGTTTTTTATTTGTGAGAAAACTAATATTATATTAAATAGCAGAATCACTACCAGATTCTTTACTTAAAACAAAAACAGAAAACCGAATACAATGATTGGAAACAAAATGAGAGGGGTCATGCTCTTTTCGTTGGCATGGGCTATGAGTCTGAATGCTCAGACACGTACAGAGCGTTTGTTGGAAAAGGGATGGACATTTACTCGAGAGGACAGTACCGCTTTTTCAGACGTTGATTTTAATGACAAGGAGTGGCAGAAAGTGACGATACCTCATGACTGGGCTATTTACGGACCATTCAGTATCGAAAATGACAAGCAGAACACAGCTATTCAGCAGGACGGACAGAAGGAGGCCATGGAGCATGCCGGAAGAACCGGAGGTTTACCTTTCGTAGGTACCGGCTGGTATCGTCTGGATCTGAAAGTGCCCGAGTACACCAAGGGAAAGAAGTGTGTGCTATTGTTTGACGGAGCCATGAGCCATGCCCGTGTATTCATCAACGGAAAGGAAGCGGCATATTGGCCTAATGGATACAACGCTTTTATGGTTGATGCTACGGATTTTCTGAAGCAGGGAGAACCCAATGTGCTGGCTGTACGTCTGGAAAACGAGACAGAATCTTCTCGTTGGTATCCCGGTGCCGGACTTTACCGTAATGTTCGTCTGATTGTTACCGATGATGTGCATGTTCCGGTTTGGGGCACACAGCTCACCACTCCAGTGGTGCAGGATGACCATGCCAAGATTCTTCTGAAAACCAAATTGGAGTTTCCAAAAGACAAGAAATTAAACGATTATAAGATCGTTACAGAAATAAAGGATGCTTCGGGCAAGGTTGTTGCTACTAATGAGCGCGAGGGCAGTGCTGACGGTATTTTTGCCGGTGCCAACACCTTTGAGCAGGAGTTGGTTGTAGCCAATCCTCAGTTGTGGTCGCCCGAAACTCCGGTGCTCTATACCGCAGTTTCCAAAATCTATGAAGGCAGCGAACTGAAGGATGAATATGAAACTCCGTTTGGAATCCGTACGCTGGAAATAATTCCGGACAAAGGATTTTTCCTGAACGGAAAGCCTTTGAAGTTCAAGGGTGTCTGCAATCATCACGACCTCGGTCCTTTGGGAGCGGCAACAAACGAGGCTGCCCTTCGCCGTCAGATCCGGATTATGAAGGATATGGGATGCAATGCCATCAGAACTTCACACAATATGCCGTCTACCGAGCTGGTACGCATTTGCGATGAGATGGGTATGATGCTGATGTTAGAGTCATTCGATGAGTGGCAGACAGCCAAGGTACAGAACGGATATCACAAATATTTCAAGGATTGGGCGGAAAAGGATCTGGTGAATCTGGTACATCATTTCCGCAACAATCCGAGCGTGGTGATGTGGTGTATCGGTAATGAAGTGCCCGATCAGTGGAACGGAAATGTGGGTGCCAAGTTTACCCGCAAGTTGCAGGACATCTGTCATCGTGAAGATCCTACCCGTCCGGTAACATTGGGTATGGATGCCCCCGATGCAGTGGTTAACAATAATATGGCGGCTGTATTGGATGTGCCGGGCTTCAATTATCGTCCGCACAAATATCAGGAGAACTATGTCAAGTTGCCGCAGCAGATCATTTTGGGTAGCGAAACGGCATCAACCTTGAGTTCGCGCGGAGTCTATAAATTCCCGGTTGAGCGCCGCTCGATGATGAAGTATGATGATCATCAGGCTTCTTCTTACGATGTGGAGCACTGCTCTTGGTCAAACCTTCCGGAGGACGACTTCATGCAGCACGAAGACAACCCATACTGCATCGGAGAGTTTGTATGGACCGGATTCGATTATTTGGGTGAGCCTACACCTTATTACTCTGATTGGCCAAGCCATTCTTCTCTGTTTGGTATTGTCGATTTGGCTGGTATTCCAAAAGACCGTTACTATCTCTATCGCAGTCATTGGAACAAGGAGAAAGAAACCCTGCATGTGTTGCCGCACTGGACGTGGAACGGCCGTGAAGGCGAGGTTACTCCGGTGTTCGTCTATACCAATTATCCGTCTGCCGAGCTTTTCATCAATGGCAAGAGCCAGGGCAAGCGCACCAAGGATACCAGCGTGACCATTGATGGCAGCAAGGATGAGAAGTCGCAGAAAGAGTTCAAGCGCCAGAGCCGTTACCGTCTGATGTGGATGGACACCAAATACGAGCCCGGAACACTGAAGGTGGTTGCTTACGACGAGCAGGGCAAGGCTGTGGCCGAGAAAGAAATCCATACAGCCGGCGAGCCATACCGCATTGTGCTGAGTGCCGACCGCGATACGATTACTGCCGATGGTAAGGATCTTTCCTTTGTTACGGTGAGTGTGGTGGATAAGGACGGCAATCTCTGTCCTCATGCCGACAATCAGATTTCCTTTAAGGTGAAGGGAGCCGGTACCTATCGTGCGGGAGCCAATGGTGATCCAACCAGTCTGGAGTCCTTCCAGAAGCCTCAGATGAAGGTGTTCTCCGGAATGATGACCGCCATTGTCCAGTCCGAAGAAAAGGCCGGAACCATCCGTCTGGAAGCTTCTTCCAAGGGATTGAAGACAGCAGAAATCGTTATTCGTAGCGAGAAGAAATAAGAAAAACGATGACTCATGAAAAAGTTTTCCTGTGCATTCCTTTTCTCAAAGTGATGTCGGGAAAACTTTTTCTTTTTAAGTCCACTTTTATGAAGCGTTTTCGATATTTGTTACGGTGGTTTCATCGGTTGTCGGGCATGCTGATTGCAATTCCTTTTGCTGTGATCTGCATTACCGGGGCTTTTCTGGCTTTTGAACCTCAGTTGCTTCGACAGATTCATCCCGAACTCTATTATCTTTCCCGTCCTTATTCGGGAGACCGTGTTTCCATTCGAACTGTCTCCGAGAAGGTGGAAAGTCAGTTACCTGACGGAATGACCTTGGGAGCCTTGCAGATAGGGCAAGCCGATGAAGCCTGGATTTATGAAATCAGCAGTATGCGTAAAGCCGAACTGTTTGTAGATCCTTCATCGGGAAAAGTACTGGGTATGATTGATCATGATGTAGGAGGATTCTATCAGTTGCGGAAACTGCATCGCTGGCTGGGCGATACGCTCAACCGGGAGAGTGACGCGCCCTGCATCGGCCGTATTGTAGTAGGTATATTCACGGGCTGGAGCGTTCTGGTCATTCTTTCCGGATTCTATCTGTGGTTCCCCCGAAGTCGTAAATCCTGGAGTCTGCGCTTTCGCTGGCCCGGCTGGTTATCTGCAGGATATGCGTCTGAGTATCAGCGCCACACTTTGATGGGAGTCTGGTGCGGTGTTCCGATAATTGCCTTGGCGCTTACCGGTCTTACCTGGTCATTTCCGGCATATCGTGATGGTTTCTTTGCTTTATGGGGAGCAGACTACAGTCAGCGCAAGATAAAGTCGGCCGAGACGGACACGACAGACTTCCGGTATTTGTGGAATCAGGCATGGCCTTTGGTTCGTCAGGAACATTCTTCTTTAAAAAAGGTACACTTTGAAGAAACGGTGGTTGAGGTAATTTCTTTAAGCTCTTTTCCAGGAATTACTGTAACAGACCGCTATCTGCTGTCGTCGGCTTCCGGAGGGCTGAATCCTTTTCCTAGGGAGGCACAACGGGCGCGCAGTGTTCGTTCCGGTATCGTTCTGGTGCACGAAGGTCTTTGGATGGGATGGTTTTCTCAATTACTTACTTTTCTTTGGGCCTTGTCTGGTGTCTATCTTTCTTGGTCGGGCGTTCGTTTGTGGAATTTCCGCAGGCTACAGAAGAAACAGTATGTAGGGTAAAAGATTCAAACGATTTTTGAAATATATTACAGTTCGATAAAAACAATGAGATAGTAAAATCATGATAAAAAGCTTGTTCTGTAATGATTTCAATAGGGAGACTTGTTTATGAGAGTAGCACTGATCAGCAATCTGTCGAACATATTTACCGATTGTAGAAATTATAGGGGAGCGTGTTTGGAAATCATTGGGTATTATTTTTGTATTCTTCAGATATTGTTGTCAGGTTTTAGAAATAAACAAAAAAGGAGTTTCACCACCATTATTCATGATGCAACTCCTTTTTTGTTTTTCGATTTTTTTCAGTGGTAATCTATCTATTATGTTGATTTTGTTTATATGGAGATTACAGACTGTTTAAAGCTGTTGTATTATAACTGTTTCTGCAGTTTGTTGAATACCTTCTGCGCTTTCTTGATCCGTACTCCGTTGATCAGTTCGGCTATTCCGTAGAAGATGGAGGTATAACCCAAAATCAGGAAGGGCAGGGAAGCGGTTTCCATCGGTTTGAGCAGAATAAGCAGACCCATGCCCAGCACAACCAGCGAGAATACATACATGTACCATGCAGTCTGGATCACTTTCCGGAATTTGATAAAGGTAAAGATTTGGTTTGCACCGGCAAGCATGATGATGATTCCCAGCACAAACATCAGATAGGCGATGAACAGTTCCGGGAATACGGCCATAAAGATACCGAAAAGGAAACTGCCCAAGCCCACAATCGGGAATACCGGTTTGTAATATACCTCCTTGCTTTTGGTAGCTATCAGGTAATTGATGAGTGAGTAGCATCCGGATATACCGAACAAGATTCCGATGATCATAACCAAAGCTACGGTCATGCGTTCCGGATTCAGAACCAGAAGCAGACCGATAAGAATGGAGCAAAGTGCTCTGAATATAAAACTATTCGTGTAATTCATAACGGTTGTTGTTTTAGAGATTGATACAAACATACGAAAAAAAACAGAGTGATGAAAGGTTTTTTATGGAAAAAACGATGTTTCGTGAGTCGGTTGTATAACAAAAAACCTCCGGATCTCACGGAAATGCGGTGAGAACCGGAGGTTTATATCCTCTATTTCAAAATCCGGTTACAGGAAGGTGATTCCCATGTCCGGAATATACAGATTATTGGCCTTCTTTCTTCTTCAGTTCGGCATCAAACTGACGGATGGCCTGCATACCTTCGTTGCAAGCGCAAGGACCGCTGATGCAACCGCCCGGGCAAGCCATAACCTCGATCATCTTGGTCGGGCACTTGCCGGTCTTGGCGTAAGCACGCAACTGGCCGATAGACTTCTTGTCCAGGTTGGCTACGATAGTTCCCTGCATAGCCTGGTCGCCTACCATATTCTTCACAGCAGTGAACACACCACCGGTCTTTGCGAAACCGTGTGCGTCGTGTCCGGCATGCTCTTCCGGCAGGAAGTCCTCACAATCATCGATCTTGATATCCAATCCTTCCAATACAGCTTCCACTTCGCGGAAAGTCCATACGAAGTCCACATTCGGATTCTTGTTTCCTTCGGCGCGCTTGGAAGCACAAGGAGCGATGAATACATTGATTCCGTCCGGATATTTCTTGCGTGCGTATTCAGCAATGTAATACATTGGTGAACCGGTTGTAGAAACATAAGGTTTCATTTCCGGAATATGCTTGTTGACCAGCTCAACATAAGCCGAGCAGCAGCTGGTAGTCATAAACGGAGCACCTTCTTCCATTCTTTCCTTGAATTCGGCAGCCTCGTTGCGGATGGTCTCTTCGGCGCCGTAAGCCACCTCAAGCACATCGTCGAAACCGATGGCCTTGAAAGCACCTAACACTTTCTCGATAGGCTGTTTGAACTGAGCCAGAATAGAAGGAGCCACCATGGCGATTACCTTCTTTTCCTTCTTCTTGATTTCCTTCAGCACATCGAATACGCAGCATGCGTCGAAGATAGCACCGAACGGACAGGCATTCATACACTTACCGCAGTAGATACACTTCTCCGGATCGATATGCTCCACTCCGTACTCATCCTTTGAGATGGCCTTTACCGGGCAAGCCTCTTCGCAAGGCACTGGAATATACACGATAGCGTGGTACGGACATACCTGATGACATTTACCGCAACTGATACATTTGTCGTGATCAATTACAGCTTTGCCGTCATGGTCGTATGAAATGGCATCTTTCGGACAGTTGTTGTAGCAAGACTGGGCAGCGCAACCGCGGCACAGGTTACTTACCTCGTAGTTGATCTTCACACAAGAAGAGCAAGCTTCGTCCATCACGCTCAGGATACTCTTGTTCGGGCGCAGGCCGTTGCGGTCGAGCATCTTCTGGGCATAGCTGGAGAGCGGTTCGTTCTCATCCTTCTCATCTTCCATGTCGAAGCCCATCATGGCCATGGTTTTGTACTTGGTCACTGCACGTTCCTTGTACACGCAGCAGCGTCCTTTCGGTTTTTGTTTGCGCGGATGCAATTCGATGGGAAGAGCGTCGATTTTTTCCAACAGCTCGTCGTCTTTCCACAACTTGACCAGTTTAGACAGCAACTGGTAGCGAATGTACATAATATTATTTGTGTATGCCATAATAAAACTGTAATTGGGTTTGAGTATACAATTGGTGCACAAAAATAATGAAAAAAAAGTATTTTTTAAAAGATGCGGCCTGTTTTATTTCCGTTTCTCCCTGTTTTTAATTAATGCTTTGTCTGTTTTCACAAAAAAAGAGAATCCGGTCTACTTTTTTTTGAGTATTCTTGCCCGTGTTCTATATAAGAATTGATAACTTTGTAATCATTTTAATTTGCAATCGTATGTATGATCCGATAAATGACTCTGTGCTCGAAGCCTGGGTTGCCGCCTTGGGCAAGGGGCAGAGTCTGGGGCGGACAGATTATTTACGCCTCCTTTCCCTGTCCGATCGGGACCAGCTCGCCTGGGTGATGGGGCAGGCTCGTGCTGTGGCCGACCGTGAGTTCGGCCGTGGTGTGTATATCCGTGGGCTTATAGAGATATCCAACCATTGCAAGAACGGCTGTTATTATTGCGGCATCCGCAACGCCAATGCCTGTGTGGAGCGTTATCGCCTTTCTGCGGAGGACATTATGGACTGCTGTCGGCAAGGGTATGAATTGGGATTCCGCACCTTTGTGCTTCAGGGGGGAGAGGATCCGTTTCAGGATGATGACTGGCTTTGTGACGTCATAGCGATGATCAAGGAGAGGTATCCCGACTGCGCGTTGACTCTGTCTGTGGGCGAACGCAGCGAACAGGCCTATGAACGCTTTCGCAGTGCCGGTGCCGACCGTTATCTGTTGCGTCACGAGACGGCCAACGCGGTACACTATTCCATGTTGCATCCTGCAAGCATGTCCTTTGAAAACCGGATGCGCTGCCTGCGCACACTCAAGGCATTGGGATTCCAGACCGGAGCCGGCATGATGGTGGGTTCGCCCGGGCAGACTTTGGAATGCTTGGTTGACGATCTGTTGTTCTTGGAAGCTCTTGAACCGCAGATGATCGGTATGGGACCTTTCATTCCAGCGCCGAACACTCCGTTTGCCAACGAGCCGGCCGGAAGTGTGCCGCTCACGTTGCTGTTGCTTTCGGTGCTTCGCCTGCGCTTTCCGCGGGTATTGCTGCCCGCTACAACGGCCTTGTCTACCTTGGATCCCCAGGGACAGGAAAAAGGACTGATGGCCGGTGCCAATGTGATTATGCCCAATCTGTCGCCACTGACGGTGCGCCGCAAGTATGCGCTGTATGCCGACAAAAAGTATTTGGGGAACGAGGCGGCCGAACAGATCGGAAGCCTGGACGAGAAACTGAAACGTATCGGTTTTCATATAAGTTACGAAAGAGGAGATTTTAAACCATAACACATAATAATCATGATATATAATCCGAAATCATTACGAGCAGAGGAATTTATCAGCCACGAAGAAATTCTGGCCACTTTAGCATACGCACAAGAGCATAAAAACGACCGTGAGCTGATTCTCTCCATATTGGAAAAAGGAGAACAGATGCAGGGCATCACTCATCGTGAGGCGGCGGTGCTGGTCACGGTGGAAGACCCGGAACTGACCGAACGCATGTTTCATCTGGCGCGTCGCATCAAAGAGCACATCTATGGCAACCGTATCGTGATGTTTGCTCCTTTGTATTTGTCCAACTATTGTATCAACGGTTGTGTCTATTGTCCTTATCACGCCAAGAACAAGACGATTCGTCGCAAGAAACTTTCTCAGGAGGAAATCCGTCAGGAAGTGATCGCTTTGCAGGATATGGGTCACAAGCGTCTGGCTCTGGAAACAGGCGAGGATCCTAAAAACAATCCGATAGAATATGTATTGGAGAGCATCAAGACCATCTATGGCATCAAGCACAAGAACGGTGCCATCCGACGGGTGAATGTAAATATTGCCGCTACGACAGTTGAGAACTACCGCCGTCTGCACGATGCCGGCATCGGTACCTATATTCTGTTCCAGGAAACCTATCATAAAGAGAACTATGAACGTCTGCATCCTACGGGACCTAAGAAGGATTATGCCTATCACACCGAAGCCATGGACCGCGCCATGCAGGGCGGTATTGACGATGTGGGACTGGGTGTGCTCTTCGGTCTGAACAACTATGCCTATGATCTGGTGGGCCTTTTGATGCATGCCGAGCATCTGGATCAGACCTATGGCGTGGGACCGCATACCATCAGTGTGCCCCGTCTTTGTCCTGCCGATGATATTGATACCAAGGATTTTGAAAACTGTCTGCCCGATTCCATTTTCCATAAGATTGTGGCCGCCATCCGTATCGCCGTGCCTTATACCGGTATGATTATCTCAACCCGTGAGAGCAAGGTCAGCCGTGAGAAAGCGCTCGAACTCGGAGTGTCACAGATCAGTGGCGGATCACGTACGAGTGTCGGCGGCTATGTACACGAGGAGAGCGCCGAGGAGAATTCCTCACAGTTTGATGTGAGCGACCGCCGTACGCTGGATGAAATTGTGGGGTGGTTGCTCGATTTGGGTTATGTGCCCAGTTTCTGTACGGCCTGCTATCGTGAAGGACGCACCGGCGACCGCTTTATGTCGCTGGCCAAGCGCGGACAGATTGTGAACTGCTGTGCTCCGAACGCTCTGATCACCCTGAAAGAATACCTGCAGGATTATGCTTCGGAACCGACCAAAGCCAAGGGTGTGGAAATGATTCGCCAGGAAATCGCCAAGGTGCCCAATCCGGCCATTCGGGAACGTGCGGAGCGTTTCCTTCAGGAAATCGAGCAGGGAGCGCGTGATTTCCGCTTCTGATTTCAGGGAGTTGTTCCTTTAATATAAACCAATATTAGAAACAAAGAAAAATCAATATGGAAGTAGCACGTTCCAATCGTTTTCACATCGGTTTTTTCGGTCCCTGTAATGCCGGCAAATCTTCCTTGCTGAACGCTCTGGTCGGCCAGGATGAGGCCATCGTGTCGGATACGGCCGGAACGACCACCGATGTGGTGAAAAAGAATATGGAGATCAGTGGAGTGGGGCCGTGTGTCTTGCTCGATACAGCCGGATATGACGATCAGAGCGAACTGGGACTTCGCCGTGTGGACAAAACCCGTAAGGAAGCCGCCCGTGTGGATCTGGCCATTCTGGTATTAAACGGTTTCGTTCCCGAGGCTCTTGCTGATGTTCAGGAATGGAAGCGGTATTTTGAGCGGACCGGCATCCCCCAAATCTATGTGTTGAACAAGGCCGATCTGTTTTCTGATGCAGCCGCACAGGCGGCTCGTTGGGAAGAGGCGCTTCAAGTGGCTTGTCTGCCGGTATCGGCTCATCATCGTATCGGCATGGATACGTTGTTGGCTCGCATTACCGAAGTCTTGAAACAGAAAGATGAGATAGACGATCTGACCGGTAATCTGGTGCAACCTGGCGATTCTGTGCTGCTGGTTATGCCGCAGGACATTCAGGCTCCGAAAGGACGTCTGATACTGCCTCAGGTACAGACTCTGCGTAATCTGCTCGACAAGCAATGCTCCGTAATGTGTTGCACACACGACCGCATGGCCGATACGCTGAAACTATTGTCCGCCCCGCCCCGTCTGATCATTACCGATTCGCAGGTCTTTCCTCAGGTGCGTGCCCTGTGCCCACCGGAAAGCAAGCTGACTTCTTTTTCCGTACTCTTTGCCCGTTACAAGGGAGATATTCCAACCTTCTTGCAGGGAGCGGCCGTATTGCGCGGTTTGCGTCCCGATGCCCGAATCCTGATTGCCGAGTCGTGTTCGCACACACCCAAGAACGAAGATATCGGTCGTGTCAAGCTTCCCCGTTTGCTGCGTGCCAAGAAAGGTGGTCAGTTGCAGATAGATATTGTGGCCGGCAACGATTTTCCGGATGATCTGCGCCCTTATGATTTGATTATTCATTGTGGAGCCTGCATGTTTACGCGCCGTCATGTACTGGCGCGTATTGCGACGGCACGGGCACAAAATGTACCTATAACCAATTATGGTATTGCCATTGCAGAGCTGAACGGTATTTTGCCCGATGTGGTTTATCCGGAATAAATTATAAAGGATACAAGCTCTAAATGATTGAAAATAAATATCATATTTGCGAATCTTTAATTTTTAAGCAATCTAACCCATGAATTTAAAACTGTTCTGTGTGGCTTGCCTTACGCCCTTAAGTATGGCTCTTTGTGCCCAGAAAGTATTTGAGATGGATCGCTATGGACTGGTGCCCGATAAGAAGAAAGACATGTCTGTCCAGTTGCAGAAAGCCATTGATAAAATCCGTAAGGAAGTGAAACCCGGTGAGGAATATATCCTTCGCTTTAAAAGCGGTCGCTATAACTTCTATCCGGAGAAAGCAGCCAAGAAGACTTATTATGTATCCAATCACGATCAGCCCAATCCGAAGAATATCGGTATTGTGCTGGAGGATCTCTCCAACATGACGCTGGATGGTGGGGGAGCAAAATTCGTATTCCACGGTACGATGTTGCCGTTGGCTTTGGTAAACTCCACTAATTGTACACTGGAGAATTTCTCCATTGATTTCGATAATCCGCATATTACCCAGATAGAGATTGTGAAGAACGAAGGTAAGGGCGGTATGACTTTTCGCGTAGCCCCTTGGGTTCAGTATAAGATATCCAAGGATACGGTGTTCCATGCCTATGGTTCCGATTGGGATCTGGTCCCGTCTTCGGGGATTGCTTTTGAGAAAGATACCAAACATATTCTTTATAACACCGGTGACCTGTTCTATAGCACTAAGGGCGTGAAGGAAGTGGGTGATTATCTGTTGCACGCTCCTTTGTGGAATGATCCGCGACTGAAGGAAGGAACGGTTGTAGCTATGCGTGCCTGGAATCGCCCTACACCGGGAGTATTCCTTTCGCACAATACCAACACCACGCTCAAGAAGGTTACGGTACACTATGCGCAGGGTATGGGATTGATTGCCCAATTGTGTGACAACATTCACATGGACGGCTTCAATGTGTGCCTGGACAGTACGTCCAACCGTTATTTTACGACGCAGGCCGATGCTACTCATTTCTCGCAGTGCAAAGGAAAGATCACTTCGGTGAACGGACTGTATGAGGGAATGATGGACGACGCCATCAACGTGCATGGTATTTATCTGAAGATTATGGAGCGTCTGGATGATCATACTCTTCGTGCCCGTTATATGCATGATCAGGCCTGGGGCTTTGATTGGGGATATGCGGGAGATACCGTTACCTTTATCCGTTCGCAAACCATGGAATATCTGGATGGTGTGAACCGTATTGCAGAGATCACTCCGCTTGACGGTAAGGATGGTATCGGTATGCGTGAATTCAAGATCCGTTTTGAGCAATCTGTTCCGGCAGAGGTGGACGGAAAGACACCTTTTGGAATTGAAAATCTCACTTGGACTCCGGAAGTTTACTTTGCCGGAAATACCATTCAGAACAACCGTGCCCGAGGTTCTCTGTTCAGTACCCCGAAAAAGACTTTGGTCGAGAACAATCAGTTCCTGAATACTTCCGGTTCGGCCATTCTGCTGTGCGGTGACTGCAACGGCTGGTATGAAACCGGTATGTGTAAGGATGTGACTATCCGCAACAACAAGTTTGTCAATGCGCTTACCAGTATGTATCAGTTTACGAATGCGGTCATTTCCATCTATCCGGAGATTCCCGATTTGAAGAATCAGGTGAAATATTTCCATAAGGGTTCTGTGCTGATCGAGAATAATGAATTCCACATGTTCGATGCTCCGGTACTCTATGCCAAGTCTATTCAGGGACTGGTGTTCAAGAACAATAAGATTATCCAGAACAATGACTATAAGTCATTCCATTGGAACAAGGAGCGCTTCTTCCTGGAGAAAGTTGATCAGGTGAAGATTCAGGATTAGGAAGAGATTCCATTTGATGTGGTAAATCGAAAGAGCCAATTTGTAACTCTATTGATGAATATCAGGGGTTTTAAGTTGGCTCTTTCTGATTGGTTAAAGGGATTATTTGAATCAGGAAACCTGATTTTAGGAGGAAAAGTAAAAAAATATAAGAAAAAATTTGGCGCGCATCTATAAAATCACTACCTTTGCAACGCAAAACAAAAAGGAAATGCGGAAATAGCTCAGTTGATAGAGCACTAGCCTTCCAAGCTGGGGGTCGCGGGTTTGAGCCCCGTTTTCCGCTCTAAAGCCAACCGAATCCGGTTGGCTTTTTTGTTTTCTGTCCTTTTGTTTTATTCTTTGTTTCTCAGAAACTCACCAGGAGTAGTTCCTGTTACTTGCTTGAATACACGGTTGAAGTTGCCGGGTGTAGAAAATCCGGTTTCAAAGGCTGTTTCCTGAATGGTACGGTTGCGGTCAGCAAACATTTCAATGGCGCGGGTAATGCGCAGCGTGTTCATGTAATTGCTGAATCGTATTCCCGAACGGTTCAGCAGGCGGCTCAGGTTACGTACGGAAAATCCGAATTCATGAGCTACTTGTTCTATTCTCATGTCTTCACAGGCATGTTCACGCATATAATTGAGAACCGGATGCAGACGGCTGTCGTTCGGTAGGGTTACGGTCTTGAGCCGGATACCCTGATTCGGGCTCATTGCCGGCAGCATGCGAAAGAAATAAAAGGCATAGTGGTAAAGATCCGGATTCTTTGCCTTCTCTATGATATTTCCCTGTTTGGCGATGAAGCGTATATTTTCAGCCATAATTCCATTACAGCTATATACCGAGAAATCTGATTTTTTTTCTTCATCAAAAGAAACGTAGAAGATGACCAAAGAAGCCTGACGGTTGTTGGTAGACAGATCGTGTTCCACGTGTTCCGGAATCCAGGCTACATGCTTTTCCGGGACAAAGAAATTGTCTTCACCGATTTGCACATGTAAGGTTCCCGAAAGCGTATAGATAATCTGGGCTTTCTGGTGTGTATGTGGCTTTAGTTTTATGTCTTCCCATCCGGTTCTTTTGATCAGAATGTCTTCGTCTGCCGATTGGTTTATGGTTTGAATGTAGTTTTTTTGCTCGTCGTTCATAAATTTTTGTTGGCTTTTTCTGCTAATAATATTGCACAATCTGCAAAATCGGTACAAAAATAATCAATTAACTTTGTCTTCGCAATAAAAAGATATCAAACCAATGTTTCGGCGATAAGAGTATCTGTTGGTTTTGAATGATTGATTGTGTGTCAGGTAGAAGTATATAGGTTTGAGAAACAGAAGGATTGTATTCATGATGAAGGGTAAGAGATTGTTTTTGTTTTTAGGCATGCAAATGTGTTTTTGGTCGGGAATGGCCCAGACAAAAGTAGTGACTTTAGAGGAACTGTTTCAGTGTATCGACGCCTATAATCGTAATGTCAGATCGGGTGAGTTGCAGATCAAGCAGTCAGAAGCTGCGATTGAAGTGGCCAAGAACGACCGTTTGCCTTCGTTGCAATTATCGGCAGATTGGCATTATATCGGAGATGGTTTTACGACCGATCGTAATTTCTCGCACGCGGAGCGGGCTGAAATGCCTCATGCCGGAAATTCCTTCCTGTTGAAAGCTACACAAGTGGTCTATCAGGGCGGAGCCATTGCTGGGAATATCGAGCGCAGTAAGATTCAGAAGAAAGTAGCCGAGGACCGTTTGCAGAAAACGCGTCAGAACGTCCGTTTCCTGCTTTTGGGGCATTATCTGGATATCTTCCAGCTGTCCAACCAAAAAAAGGTTTATGAGCGCAACATCGAGCAAACCCGGCTGCTGGTGCGCGATATGGAAGCTGCCTACCGTCAGGGTACGGCTCTGAAGAGTGACATCACCCGTTATGAGCTCCAGTTGCAGAACATGCAGTTGCGGCTCACTCATGTCCAGAATCAGATGGACATTCTGAATCATCAGCTGGTCACCTCTATCGATTGGCCGGTTACAACCGTGATTGAGCCCGATACGCAGATGCTGAAACAGGTATTTATCATCGGTTCTCTGTTCGTGTTGGCCATTCTGCTTTTTCATCCGGTCCGCTCAAGGTGGCACTATTATCAGCGTCGCCGCCGTGCCCGAATTGCGCAACATCTTCATCATTCATAATCACGAAAGCCTCGGCAACGGGAAAGTGTTCCCAATCGCCGAGGCTTTCATTTTTATTTCAAACGGTTTTTCTGAAACCGTTTATTCCACTCCGTGCATCATTTTTTTCAGAATGCCCGTCAGGCAGAACAGGATGACTGCCGCCACCGCACTCATGATGGCAAAGAGCATGAAGAAGTCAAACAGGTCGGCCACATGATAGCCCAGCAGGTGTTTGTCCACTCCCTCTTCCGGATAGTAGCTGCTCAGCATGCCGGCAAACTTATTGGCCGCTGCCGTACTCATGTACCACACACCCATCATCAGCGATGAGAAGCGCGCCGGAGAGAGTTTGTTCACCATGGACAGGCCGATCGGTGAGAGGCAGATTTCGCCCATGGTATGCAGCATATACAGACTGGTGAGCCACAGCATGCTGACCTTTACATTCGGGTCCAGATCCTTCACACCGAAGGCGATGACCACATAACCCACAGCCAGCAGCAACAGACCGATAGCCTGTTTCATGGGCGAAGACGGTTCCAGACCACGTTTGTCCAATGCGCCCCACAGAGCGGTGAAGATCGGAGTGAGGCACACCAACATCACCGGATTGAACGACTGGAAGTAAGAAGCCGGCATTTCCCAGCTGCCCAGATGGCGGTCGGTCTGCTCGTCGGCAAAGAAGGTAAGCGAAGCGCCCGCCTGTTCGTAGGCCGACCAGAAGAAGATCACGAAGAAGGCGATGATATAAATCACTCCGATGCGAGCCTGCTCAATGCGGGTGAGCGACTTGTCCGTGATGATGATCACCGGCACCACGATGCTGATGGCATAGATGGCCGTACCGATCAGGTCAGCGCCCTCGAAGATGCGGCTCCAGTCGTGCAGATAGTTCCAGTTGACAGAGAAGAGCAGAAACAGCACGACGGCCGACAGAATGCCCAAAACGGTCTTGCTGCTGGAACCCGATTTTGCCGGAGCGGCTGCAACTTGCTGTGTGCCGGTTCCGGTCTGCTGTGCGTCCGTTGTTGCCTGTTGCGTGTTGGCTTTGGCTGCCGGTACCGTTCCGATGGGTGCTCCCTCAGGAGTCACGATATATTTGTTTTTGAACGCGCAGAAAAGCACCGTGCCCAGAATCATGCCGACGCAGGCCGAAAGGAATCCCCATTTGAAGTCTTCCGGATTACCCGTGTCGCCCACGAAGCCACACCACAGCGGCGCGATGAAAGAGCCCACGTTTACACCCATATAGAAAATGGTAAAGGCCGAGTCCTTGCGATGGTCTGCCGGTTCATACAGGTCGCCCACCATGGTCGAGATGTTCGGCTTGAAAAAACCGTTTCCCATAATCAGGGTGAAAAGACCGAGGAACATGAGCGGCACAGCCAGTCCCGTCTGATGATGGAAGCAGGCGCTCAGGAACATGAAGAACTGTCCCAGAGCCATGATCACGGCACCGAACACGATGGATTTCCGGTTGCCCCAGTATCGGTCGGCAATGTATCCGCCGATCAGCGGGGTGAGGTAGACCAGTCCAGTGTAGCTTCCGTAGATTTCCGAAGCCAGTTCCTTGTTGAAGAGCAGCGCCTGCGTCATATACAGGATGAAGATGGCGCGCATGCCGTAGTAGCTGAAGCGTTCCCACATTTCCGTGGCAAACAAAAGATAAAGTCCTTTAGGATGTTTTGCTGAAAAACTCATTTTGTTCTGTTGTTTTTTTATGGTTGTTTTGTTTTAGTTTTTGGTTCCGGCAAATACAAATAAAAACGAGAAAGTGTCGTCTGCATGAGGCGCACCTTCTCGTTTTTCCAGATACAATCTCTTGTATTATCTGATGAACAGAAGTTCTCTGTATTTCGGCAGTGGCCACAGCTCGTCGTCAATGATCAGTTCGAGCTTGTCCACATGATATCTGATTTCCTCCAGTTTCGGTGCCACGGTGTCGTGATAAGCGATTGCCTTCTCGCGCTCGCTCTCAATCTGGTTGGCCACCTTACGGGCTTCGATCAGTTTCTCCACATTTTCGGTGATGAAGCTGGAGTGTGCGGCGATGTTACGGATCAGTTCCACGTTCTTGGCGCTCAGTCGGGCTGCCTCCTCTGCCGGGAAGATCTGCTGCATCTTGTGCACATTGTCAATCAGCGTGCTCTGGTAGCGGGTTGCCACCGGAATGATGTGGTTCATACACAAGTCGCCGAAGATACGGGCTTCGATCTGAACCTTCTTGGTGTAAGTTTCCCACTTGATTTCGTTACGTGCCTCCAACTCCGAGCGGGTAAATACGTGTGCTTTTGCAAACATATCCACAGAGCTCTGGTCCAGATAGCGGTCGAACACCAGCGGACAGCTGGACTCTACATCCAGTCCGCGGCGTGCAGCCTCCTCTTTCCACTCGTCGCTGTAACCGTTTCCGTCGAAGTGGATCGGCTTGCAGGTCTTGATGTCCTCGCGAACGATCTTCAGGATAGCCTTGGTCTTTTCCATACCGCCGGCAATCAGCGCGTCGACACGCTCCTTGAAGTTGATCAGCGCCTCGGCTACGGCAGAGTTCAGCGCAATCATCGCGCTGGCGCAGTTTGCCTCAGAACCTACGGCACGGAACTCAAAGCGGTTTCCGGTAAATGCGAATGAAGAAGTACGGTTGCGGTCTGTATTATCGATCAGCAGTTCCGGAATTTCCGGAATATCCAGTTTCATTTCATGCTTTCCGGCGATGGTGATCAGTTCGTCGTCGCTGGCGTTCTCCAGATGACTCAGGATTTCTGTCAGCTGGTCGCCGAGGAATGAAGACACGATTACCGGAGGAGCCTCATGACCACCCAGACGGTGTGCGTTTGTGGCGCTCATGATCGAAGCCTTCAGCAGACCGTTGTGCTTGTAAACCGCCATCAGGGTTTCCACGATGAACGTCACGAAGCGCAGGTTGTCCTGCGGGGTCTTGCCCGGTCCGTGCAGCAGCACGCCGGTATCGGTAGCCAGTGACCAGTTGTTGTGCTTTCCGGAACCGTTGATTCCGGCAAACGGTTTCTCATGCAGCAGGCAGCGGAATCCGTGTTTGCGGGCCACCTCTTTCATGAGCGACATGATGAGCATGTTGTGGTCGATGGCCAGATTGCACTCCTCATAAATCGGAGCCAGCTCAAACTGGTTCGGAGCCACCTCGTTGTGGCGGGTCTTGCAAGGAATGCCCAGCTCCAGCGCCTGAATCTCCAGATCAGACATGAAGGCAGCCACACGGCTTGGGATAGAACCGAAATAGTGGTCGTCCATCTGCTGGTTCTTGGCAGAGTCGTGTCCCAGAAGCGTACGGCCGGTCATGAGCAGGTCGGGGCGGGTGGCATACAAGCCTTCATCCACCAGGAAGTACTCCTGTTCCCAACCCAGGTTTACGATGACCTTCTTCACTTCCGGATCAAAATAGTGGCAAACGTCTGTGGCCGCCTTGCTCACTGCATGGATGGCCTTTTTCAGCGGTGCCTTATAATCCAAAGACTCACCCGTGTAAGAGATGAAAACGGTAGGAATCATCAGGGTGTCACCGATGACGAACACCGGCGATGCGTGATCCCATGCCGAGTAGCCGCGAGCTTCGAAAGTGGAACGGATACCACCGTTCGGGAAAGAAGACGCATCGGTTTCCTGCTGTACGAGCTGCTTTCCGGAGAATTCTTCGATCATTCCTCCCTTGCCGTCGTGCTCCACAAAAGCGTCATGCTTTTCGGCAGTACCTTCGGTCAGAGGCTGGAACCAGTGTGTGCAATGGGTTACTCCCAGCTCCATGGCCCATTTCTTCATACCTTCGGCCACCTGATCGGCTGTTTTCAGATCCAAAGACGCACCGTTGTCCATTACGTCGCACATTTTCTGATATGCCTCTGCCGACAGATACTTGTACATTTTCTGACGTGTAAAGACATACTTCGCAAAAAATTCCGACGGACGCTCTTTGGGTTTGTTAAACGCCACGGCCTTTTTCTTAAAAGCCTCACCGACTACTTCAAATCTTAATGATGATGACATATAGTAATTCTGTTTTATTGGATTTTGTTCCTAATAATATAGTACTTCTTTTTCGCGTGCAAAGATAAGATTTCCTTATGAAAATCCCTTTTGTTTTTTCTATTTTGTTTTCAAAAAGTCTGTTTTCTCCTTTATTGGAAGCATATTTCTTGCTTTTTGCCCGAATGACTGTTGAAACGTACGGCAAATCCTGTTTTGTGAAAGCAGAATGCTTTTCGCTTCTAGTCAATGAAACGGCGGGTCAGATCGCCGAACTCGTCGATGCGGCGATCACGGAGGAACGGCCACCAGCGGCGCACGTTTTCCGATCTTTCCAGATCCACTTCCACCACCACATTTTCCTCCTGGTCCTTAGAGGCGCGGTACAGGAATTCGCCCTGCGGTCCGGCAATGAAGCTGCTGCCCCAGAAAGTGATTCCGTTGGTCTGTCCGGACGGGTCCGGCTCCCAGCCCACGCGGTTCACGGCGATGACCGGCAGTCCGTTGGCCACGGCATGTCCGCGCTGCACGGTGGTCCATGCCTCGCGCTGTCTTTCCTGTTCCTCTACCGGGTCGCTGCTCTCATAGCCGATGGCCGTAGGATAGATAAGCAGTTCGGCACCCTGCAAGGCCATCAGGCGCGCTCCTTCGGGATACCACTGGTCCCAGCACACCTGCACGCCCAGTTTTCCCAGTGAAGTCTGAATCGGCTTGAAGCCCAGGTCGCCCGGAGTGAAGTAGAACTTCTCATAATAAGCCGGGTCGTCGGGGATGTGCATCTTGCGGTATTTTCCGGCGATGCTTCCGTCGGTGTCGAACACCACAGCCGTGTTGTGATACAGTCCGGCCGCTCTTCTTTCAAACAGCGAGGTGACGAGCACAATGCCGAACTGCTTGGCCAGCTCGCCGAAGAAGGCGGTTGACGGGCCCGGTATCGGCTCGGCCAGATCGAACAGGTTCGTGTTCTCGGTCTGACAGAAATAAAGCGAGTTGTGCAGCTCCTGCAACACCACGAGCTGTGCTCCCTGCTTGTGTACGGATTCTATGTTTTTGGCCAGTTTCAGAAGGTTGTCTTTGGTATGCTCCGTATTGGCCTGTTGGATAATGCCTACTTTGATTTTTCTTGCCATAATGATTTGTTTATGAAATGATGATGGGATAGGGGGTTACAACACACCGGCCGGATACTGCATGGTGCAGCAGTGCAGCGATCCGTGCTGTTCGATGAGCACACGGCAGTCGATGCCCACGATGCTGTGTTTCGGGAAAGCCTTCTGCAACTGCTTCAGGGCCAGTTCGTCCTTGGCCGGCTGATTATAGGTAGGCATCAGCACGGCATCGTTCAGGATCAGGAAGTTGGCGTAAGTGGCCGGCAGGCGTTGTCCGTCCTCGTCAAACGCCGCGTCGGCCATCGGCAGCGGCACCAGTTTGTAGGGTTCACCCTCCAGTGTGCGGAACTCTTTGAGCTGCACTTCCATGCGGAACAGTTCCTCATAGTGCTCGTCGTCCTTATCGGTGCACTGCACATAAGCGATGGTGTCGTTCGGGCAGAGGCGCGCCAGGGTGTCCACATGACTGTCCGTGTCGTCGCCCGCCAGATAACCGTGGTCCAGCCACAGCACCCGTTTGGCATGGAACGCCTGTTTCAGATACTCCTCGATCTCCTCGCGGCTCTTCGGCTCATTGCGGTTCGGAGCCAGCAGACAGGGAGAAGTGGTCAGGATGGTACCCTCGCCGTCGCTTTCGATGGCGCCCCCTTCGAGCACGAAGTCCAGATGATTCCGGTAGTCGCCCCGCACCATCTTCGCGGCAAAAAGGCGGCGGTTGATCTGGTTGTCGTAGTTGGCGGCAAACTTCATGCCCCAGCCGTTGAAACGGAAGTCCAACAGTTCGGCACCCTGTTCGCTCATACAGGTGATGAAGCCATGGTCGCGCGCCCACGTGTCGTTGGTGGGGCATTCCATCCACAGGATATTCTGCAACACGTTTGCCGGCAGTTTCTCAGAGAGCAGTTTCTCCACCGCCTCCTTTTCCGGAGTGACGATGAGCAGCTTCTCGCGGCTGGCAATCTCGTAGGCCATGCGCACATAGCACTCCGTCACTTGCGGCAACAGGTCGCACCAGTCGGTGTCCTTATGCGGCCAAGTGAGCTGCACACCGCTCTGCGGATACCATTCCGCCGGCAGAAACGGCCCCTCGGCCTTCGGTAACTTCACGACGTTTCCCTCTTCGAACTTCAGTTCCAGAGTGAGGTTATCTTTTTCCTGACTTCTGACATTGAATTGTAGTCCCATTCTTTAAAATATTTCCAGATTATTTTGATCTAAACTTTGTTTTTATTGAAAGAACCGGTTCTTCCGGAACCTTTACGCCTTGTTCTCTTTAGGCTTACGGTCAAAGAACGGATTCTTGGAAGCGGCTGCCACCGGAATGGCAATCACGTTGCGGCAGTCTGCTACGGGCCATCCCAACCGCTGGGCGGCGCTTCCGGCCGAGTACATCACCCGGGTGTCCACATGCAGGCGGGCCGCTGTGGCGCAGGCCGATCCCACGGCAATGCCCACATCGATGGAGTTGAAGGCACAAGGCGCGTCCGCACCCTTTTCCGCACAGGTGGGCGCTCCGCAATAGGCGCAGTTCAGTCCCAATGTCTGCTCACGGGTGCCGATGAGCACCACCGCTTCTGCCTCGCGGATGTTTCCGGCGTCGCGCAGGAAGAACTTGAACCCGTTGCTCTCATACATGGTTTCCATGGTGGAAGCCAGCAGTTCCAGTTCCTCTTTTGTGTCGCACAGACCTATTTCAATCAGATCCATGCCCTTGGCCTTGGGAGCGGTGCGGGCGACCCGCATCATCTCTTTTGCCGCACTTACGGCCAGTTCATGTCTGAGTTCTCTTTCATTCTTCATATCGTTGGATTTCTATTCGCAAAAACAAATGCAAAGATAGTGAAAAAGCTAAAAAGGATTTTCACTATCTTATGCTAAAAATGAACTTTTTCTTAGAAAAAAATACCCTCTGCATTCAGGGATTTGATAATGGCCGCGCCGTGGAACGCCAGCAGCATGAGGTAGAGCAGCAGACCGCAGGCAATGCCTATTTTGATCAGTCGGCCCGTGTCCTGACTCATGACGCGCGCTTCGGCTATTTTCCCTTCGTGATAAAGGTCTTGAATGCGGTACGCCCGGAGCAGTCCCACAATGCCGAAGGGCAGGCAGACGAATACGGTGATGAGCGATATGAGCCACCAGGTGTTAGGCATCGGCACGACTGTCTCCTCCAGTTCCTTGCAGTGATCGGCACGGACCCATTCCTCGGAGTTTTCCGTGCGCACCAAAACTGTGGGCAGAAGGGTGCGCGCCTGGAGCTCCTCCTTGCTGAAAGGCCCCTGAACCTTATTCTTTCGTTTGATATAATATTTCATAACCGTGCGATGTTTTGAAAGTCTATTATCAAAGATAATTGTTTCCTAAATAAAATACAACGAAAGACGCAAAAAAATGTGAACGCTTGCCGGGGCATTATGACAGACGGTTATGCTTATCCGCATGCATTCTGCTACCGTTTTGCCGGAATCCCTGACAGGCACCTTTTTCAAACCGAGTATTTTAGAAATTCTTTTGCATAAATATGCGGTATAATGGGCTAAGAAAACTGCATATATACGGTGTTTATACGAAATTATTACGAAAATGCATAGCAATTACCATGCTGGTTCGGACGAGTCTGCGTGCTAATCGCCGAAAACCGTCCTGATGAAATTCGAGTTTTATGCCGATAAAATTCGAATTTCATCAGGACGATATTTTGGGGAGCTTATCAGCGTGTGTATTTAAGGCCATTTCTATTCTGGATGAGGCACCCTTATGTATGTGTTTTTTGTAGTTATCAGATTAAATCATAATCTGTTATGATGATTTCCACTTTCTGAACTTTGATTTTTTGAGAAGTTTATGGAACCTGACTGAAAAATGGAAATTTCAGCGGGTGGTTTTGACAAAATGATAGAATGATAGTGAGGGAAGAGGTGGCGTTTGGAGTGGTGAAACAATCGAGGAAAAGGATGCGGAAAAATTAAATAAAAATAAGTATATTTGCGGGAAGAGATTGCTATTATCTTATTATAGAGGCAAAAAATAGGTATCAAAGTTTTATGTTTTAGTATAAAAACGTATTTAAGAATATGGATATTTTAAAAAATGCGTTGATTTATTTAAAAATTAAAACAAAAAAACAGAAGTAAACGGTAAACAAAAAGGTTTTCTAATAAATTGAATTAGCATGGAAAGTTTGTTGAAAAATATTTATACTAAAAACTTCGATAAAATTATTAAGAAACATACGTTTAAAAGGGAGAACACGATTTTTGTTCTAACCGGTGTCGCGTCATATATTGACCTGACTAAATATTCAGATCATATAGTAGATAAAGAGACATTCAATATAGAGGGTAATCTTTCTACCTTTACCGGTGAATGGTTTAGCAAAATATTAAGCACATTGTTAAAAGGTATATCCTTTCAAATCTTATCACATCAGCAGTTTGCCTATCTTTGCGAATATTTGGCAGTAGATATATTCCAAGATAGAATAGTGATTGTATTTGATAATTTACGTTCACTATACAAAATGGATGAAGCTAATTATTTAGAGAAAAGTGATGCCAAAGGAGACGAAGTACGACCAGATGAAATGCCATGCTATCAAGCAGAACAATTCAAAATAGGAAACTCTTTCTACTATTCATTGAAGTGTTTTAATGACAACATTAAAAAAGAAGCACTATTTACTACAAAGAAAGAATTGGTAGAAGCAAGTGTTACATCAGATAATGTTGAAATATTAGATGTAATATCAGATCCATATGCCATTGACATACTGATAAACAAATGTATAGAGACAAATGACTTTCGGAAAAATGTCTATGTAAAGATATCTAAAAAGAACATTTTGGGCAGAGACACGAACGAGACCATATTAGAAGTCAATGGTCTTTTTGCCCAGTTTGGAGGAGGAATCTATTACTTACAAGAAAATGCTGTCCAAAAGGAGTATACACCTACAGAAGAGACTGTTCAGTTACTTAAACAGTACTGGGGTAAAGATGCTAAGTTCAGAAATATCATGATTTATGAGAATCCAGAACTTAGCAACCATATAGTACCTGTTTCACAGGGATTACTTGTGGACACAATCATTAATGAATATAAGAACGGATGTAACGGCATCATGCCAAGAGATATCTTCATAACAGCGCCCACAGGAGCCGGTAAATCATTGATATTCCAGCTACCAGCTTTCTATGCAGCTTCAAGAGGCGATGTAACAATTGTTGTTTCTCCGCTCAAAGCATTAATGACAGACCAGGTAGAAGCACTTCATACCGACCATAATTTTAATAGGGTAGAATTTCTTAATAGTGATTTGACACTGATTGACCGGGATAAAATTATAGATAGCTGCAAAAAAGGAGATATAGATATCCTTTACCTATCACCCGAATTGCTGCTGTCATACGATATTCACTATTTTATTGGAGATAGAAAGTTAGGCTTGCTCATTATTGATGAAGCCCATCTTATAACCACATGGGGACGAGATTTCCGTGTTGATTATTGGTTTTTAGGAAACCACATCAACAAGATGCGTAAGTATAATAATTATATGTTTCCAATGGTTGCACTAACGGCTACTGCTGTTTATGGAGGAGTAAATGATATGGTTTTTGATAGTATCAACAGCCTTAATATGCACGATCCTCATAAATTTATCGGCAATGTACGTAGAGACAATATAGAGTTTGTTATAGACACTCATGATGATTATCCAAGCGGTTCATACGAACAAAATAAGTTTGAAGAGACAACCAATTTCATAAAAGGCATTCACAAGTTAGGTTTGAAGTGTATTGTATATGCTCCATACAAACGACATATAAACCGTTTAAAAGAGAAATGTGATGAGATAGAGCCAAATATGGTTGTATCTTATCATGGTGAAATGCTTCCTGATGAGCAAAAATTCGCTTATCAGACTTTTAAGAGTAATAACCGTAAGGTCATGATATGTACAAAAGCTTTTGGCATGGGCGTAGATATTCCAGACATACAGGTAGTGTATCATCATGCCCCATCTGGATTATTACCAGACTACGTACAGGAAATCGGACGTGCAGCAAGAAAGAAAGATATACAAGGCTTTGCTGCCTTGACTTTCTCAGATACCGATTTGAGATACAGCAAGCAATTATTTGGTATTTCATCTCTAAAGACATTCCAATTGAAGGAAGTTCAAAAGAAGATTATCCGTTACTTCAACAATAACGGGAAAAAGAGAAACATGCTTATTGCCGCAAATGACTTTGCATATATCTTTGACAATGGAGATGTTGACCAAAAAGTCGCTACCGCATTGATGATGATTGAAAAAGATTATCTGATTAAGACACGATTCAATGTACTTATCGCAAGACCAAAGAAGTTGTTTACTACAGTCTATGCAAGAACAACTGAAGCCGGTCTGTCCCGTCTTCAAGACAAATATGGCCAATGTTATAAGGAAATCACAAAAAAAGGAAACCTTCATATCATTGAATTCAATCTTGATAATATTTGGTCTAAGTTCTTCTCAGACAAAAGTTTTCCAAGGATCAAAAATGAATTCTATAATCAGAAATTCCTTAAAGAAGACGACATAGAGTTGACACCTCAAATTAAAGTTTCTATTACAATAGACAAATCATCCAAAGAGGTTTTATCTGTGTTACGAAGTATCTTTGAAGCAATATGTACATCATTTACGCACTTTAAATATAAAGGTAATTTCTTCACCGAAAATGACTATAAAGAGCAATTAAAGCTAAAATTAGATAGCTCTAAATATGATATTGATAAAATCATGAACTTCGTTTTAGGAACATATTCTGGATATATGACCCAGAATGGAGTACTTGAAAGTGACTCTTTCTTACAACGGCGTAATCAGGGAAGAGGTGTAGAATATCAGGTCTTTAGTACAAATTATGAAGCTAAGTTCACACAACTTCTTAATATATTTGCCAAACTGTATGAAAACAACGGAAATATGACAGCCAATCGTTATCTGACAATAAATGACATACCGTTGAAAAATCATATTCGTATAGGTTCTTTATTGGAGATACTGGATTTAGGAACATTCGAGTCAACAGGCGGTGATGATCCAAAAATATTTATTCGTTTGAACGATCCTAGAAGAATAGAGAAAGACTCAACCAATATGAAATACAGCAATGTAATTCTCGAGTCAGTAAAGAATAGACATAAGGTAAGTTGCGACATCTTTGAACATTTCTTTACTCGATATTTCAGTAACGATAAACGATGGGATATGATTGAGGACTTTTTCCTTGGTATGTCAAATGATGAATTGTTTGACAAATATCCTGGAGGTACAACCAATCATGTAAATATATTGAATTATCTAAGCCAAAACAAACAAGATGTCGTATTCAATACGGACTTCGCTCCATCAGAAACGACTCACAATGCTGAACTGTTTAAGCCTAAAGAAAATGGATTTTATAATGGTGACTCAATTTTGACTATAGGCTGTCATACAAAACCCGTAAAAAAATGGGTAACTGATGACCCCGTATCATTACATCGTATAATGACAGAATACAACATTAACATCGAAAAGGAATATTACACTGTATTAATTAACAGACTGCAGCTGAATTATTTTCCTTACTATAGGGATTTCATGGGGCTGAAACTGTTGATCAAATTTCCGGGTTATGATAAATCAGTACAAGCAACTGTTCCTTATAAGGATAATCCTATCAAGTTTTACAAATGGTGGAAATCGCATCTTAATGAGATAACATTAAGTTATGCAGAAAAAATAAAGCTATTTTTGGAGGTAGAAAAAAGAGATACCAACGTTCTTAATAAAAAGCATAAATCATTAATTAAGTGATCTAAGTTTTTTTATGTTCAACATAAAATATTGATATTGTCTCATGATATTTTAGAAATAGAATCAAGATACATATAAAAATGCTTGAATTAAGTGAAGTTGATCATCTCAAACTAGAGAAAGGCTATCGTATCGTTGGTAAAGTTAAATTTCTTTTTTGAGTTTTCTTCGTTTTTAAACAAATATTATCATCAATCTGACGAAAATATGCGAAAAACAGTCCGTAGTATAAAAAGGAGTAAACCAATAAATTTGCATTGCCATCAGATTAGAGCAAAGTGGTCTCAGGATGTTACGAAGAACTGTGTAGAGAAGTTGCTGTTTATAGAAATTTATTGGGGGTGCATTATCTGATGAGTAATTTTACGGAATATCTAAAAGAAAAGGAGTGCGATAAAAGAAGGATTTGTATTGCTCTTTATGCAGAAAATAAATACATTTGTAGAATGAAGGGTTTTTAAAAGAAAGGAGGGGATATGAGTCGTTCTGATTTTATCGGGAGTCATTTCGTGAATCCGTTTACAGATATTGGTTTTAAGATTATCTTCGGGCAGCCTGCAAGTAAGGACTTACTGATAACTTTGCTGAATGAACTGCTGGCCGGAGAACATCAGATTGAAAACCTGATTTTTCTGGATAAGGAAAACCGTTCGGACAATATGGACGATGCGGGTATTATCTATGATCTTTATTGTCTGACCTCTACCGGGGAATATATTATTGTGGAAATGCAGAACCGCATGCACAGTAACTTTTTGGACCGTACGCTGTTCTATATGTGCCGTGCCATAGGAAGGCAGGTGGAAAATATTCGTGAAAAGAAACAGAAAGAGCGCGAATTGTGCCAGACCGAATCGGATCTGGAGGAGGACAACGACTTTTTGGGCGAACCGAAACCGGACAGTTATGGCAGTCGTTACAAACTGTCTACCGTATATGGCGTCTTCCTGATGAATTTCTCAGAACCCGGGCTGGAAGATAAATTTCGTACCGATACGGTGATTGCCGACCGGGAAAGCGGTAAGGTGGTCAATGCCCATTTCCGTCAGATTTACCTTCAGTTTCCTTTCTTCAAAAAGGAACTGAATGAATGTGAAACTTTATATGACAAACTTATTTATACGCTTAAGAATATGCAACATTGGAACCGAATGCCTGATGCTTTGAAGGAGCAGGTCTTTAGTAGACTGGAGGAACTGGCCGCTGTAGCGAATCTTTCTTTGGAAGACCGGATAGCCTATGATAAAGCCTTGGACCGTTATCGGGTGAGTCGCATTGTAGAAGAGGATGCCCGTGAGGCTGGCTGGAAAAAAGGGCTTGCAGAAGGTCGTGCGGAAGGTCACGCAGAAGGAAAAGTTGAGGGCCGTGCCGAAGGTAAAGCTGAAGAGAAAAGAGCTATTGCCCGTAATATGAAGGCGATAGGCTTGACTTTGGAACAAATAAAGACTGCAACAGGCCTTACAGAAAATGAAATAGAAGCATTGTAGTTATTACTGGTCTTGTTTCAAACATTGAGATATAGAAAATATCCCTCTCTCTTTCTAATCATGCTTGTATGAGCATGGATCGGAAAGGGGGAGGGATGTTTTTTGATGTGCTATAAAAATCCGTTACCGTTTGACGAACTTCAGACATACCGGTTTGGGCATTTCGATGCGCTGGCCGGTATCTTGTAATAATCCCGTTTCAGGGTTACGTTGATAAATCTCTACGGTGTTGGCGTCACGGCAGGCCACCAACAGATAATTGCCGTTGGGTGAAATAGCGAAGTTGCGCGGATGCCCGCCGGTTTTCTGATAACCAATTTTGGTCAGACTGCCGTCTTCAGTCGCTTCGAAGATAGCTATACCGTCGTTCTGAAGTCGGCAGGAGGCATAGACGAAATGTCCGTCTGGAGAAACATGGATGTCTGCTCCGCCCTGGGCATGGCAGGTGTCAGCCAATACGGTCTGCATGGTGTCCAGACGGGCTTCGTCGTAAGAGAAGACCACGACCTGCCCTGAAAGCTCGCTCATGAGATAAATGTGCTTGCCGTCGGGGGATGGAGCCAGATGACGTGGTCCGGTGGCCGGAGGCAATGAGATATCTTTTCGTGCGGTGGTATCTATCAGAGTTTTGGATGCGTCTAATGGGAAGGAATAAATCCGGTCTGTTCCCAAATCGCTGGCTAAAAGATAACGCTTGTCGGGGGTAAACAGAATACAGTGCAGATGAGGCTGCTTCTGCCGTTCGGCATCTGCTCCCTTTCCGGAGAAGACAATCGGATGGGCTGTACCAATCTTTCCGTCCTGTTGGATGGGGAACACCGATATGCTTCCACCCAGATAATTGGCAGTCACGGCATAGCGTTCGTCAGGCGACAAAGCTACATAGCAGGGAGCGCCTCCCAAAGTGCGTTCCTCGTTCTGCAGAGCAAGAGTGCCTTTTTCTTTGTCAAAAGTCAGGGCATGCAGGGAAGCCGTTTTGCCTTCGTCCTCGGCTACGGAATAAACCCGGTTTCCATCGGCCGAGGGAGTCAGATACGAAGGGTTGGAAATACCTTTAAATCCGCTGACATACTCGCTCTTGCCACTGTTCTGGTCAAAGGTATATACCTTGATGCCTTCTTCCGAAGCTGGGGCGTAGCTGCCGATGAGCAGGTAGTACTCGTCCGTTTCGGTCTTGCCTGTTCCGCTGTTCCCGCATCCCGAAAGAAAGGTTGCGGCGCATAGTGCTGCCATCCAAATGTTCTTTTTGATCATGGTTCTTTTATATTATTGTTGTTTTATAGGGATTGTTTCTGGTCATACTTTCGAGGTTCAAAATTAGAGAAAATATTGTTATTTTCCATCTTTTTCTGGAGATTTGAGCGTGCTATGGTATTGACCTTTTGTATGACACAAGGTATTTTTACATTGTGTTTGATAGATTGAGGATTTCAGATTTTACATATTATATGATAGAAATAGGACCGCATCGGGCTTTTTGAGTTGCCTGATGCGGTCCTGCTTTTATTTCAATTTGCCATAGGCTTCATCATTCACCGGTTCCAGCCATTCGTTGGCGGTTTCTTCGCCCGGCACTTCAAAGGCGAGGTGCGCGAACCAACTGTCGGCTGAGGCACCGTGCCAATGCTTCACGTTGGCCGGAATATGGATGACGGTGCCCGGCAGAATCTTTACGGCCGGTTTGCCTTCTTCCTGATACCAGCCTGTACCGGCCACACCAATCAGCATCTGTCCGCCGCCGCTCTTGGCCCGGTGGATGTGCCAGTTGTTGCGGCAGCCCGGTTCGAAAGTAACATTGAATACCGGTACTTGCTCCGTGGAAACGGGAGCCAGATAGCTGTTGCCGATAAAGTATTGGGCATAGGCTGAGTTCGGTTCGCCGATCGGGAAGATCATCTCACGTTGGAAGGCTGCTTTGGCATCTGTACCCTGTGTGTCGTCCTGCCATACTTCCTTGGCCATACGGAAGGCGGCCCAGGCTTTCGGCCATCCGGCATAGAAACTCAGGTGAGTCAGGATCTCGGAGATCTCTGCGCGGGTAATGCCGTTATGTTTGGCGGTCTGAAGATGATAGGTGAGGGAACTGTCGGTGATGCCCTGACTGATGAGCGAAGTGATGGTTACCAGACTGCGGTCGCGCAGACTGAGCTTGTCTGTACGGCTCCACACCTCACCGAAAAGCACGTCGTCGTTCAACTCCGCGAATTTAGGGGCAAATTCTCCCAGCTGGTCGCGTCCGGCTGTTTGTTTTACTTTTTCTTGTGCCATAATTGTTGTACTGTTTAGTATCAATGCGCCAAGCGCAAGGATTGTTCTGATTTTCATAATCTATGTTTTTAGCTTATTTCTTTAAACCGGTTTCTTTCAGCCAGCTGGTAATCATGGAGTGACATTTCCGCGTTTCGGATGAGCGGACCCACAGGCTGGCTGACAGGAACTTGCCTTTGGGAATCAGACGTTTGGCATCTGCCTCTACACCGCTGATGCCGGTGCTGGCGCTCGAAACAATCAGCCCGATACGTTTGCCGGCCATTTGAGAACCGTAGGCAAACAGGAAACTTTGCAGCGGAGCGGCCATATTGCTCCACCATAAGGGAGTACCGATCAGGATGGTGTCGTAGTCCTTCAGATTACGGATGGTGGTTTTGATGGGCGGATACGAAGTGGCTTTGTCGGGTGCCTTCCGGATGGCCGAAATCAAGGCACTGCCGATGGCATAATTGTTTGCGGCATAGTCCAGCCCTTCTTCGGCTGGTTCGATACGGAGCACATCGGCCTGGATCTGAGTGCGCAGGTCGGTGACAATCTGATGGACGTTATTGGTGTAGCTGTAATACACGATCAGAGTCTTGGCTTGAAGTGTAAAGACGGACAGAAGCAGTGTCCAAATGAATAGCATTCTTTTCATGTTTGCGATGGTTTTTAAGGTTCGTATGTTGTCATTTTTACGATACAAAAGTAGGTGTATTTTCATAAAAGGGGTGTATACGGATTACTGATTTTTATACCAGATTCTCGGACACTACAAGAAAAATATATTAATTTTGTCACCATCTAAAAAGAAAAGAAGGATGCGTTTATTCAATCAAAGCAAAAAGGTGGCCGCTGTGCACGATCTGTCCGGAGTGGGACATGTGTCGCTGATGGCTGTGATTCCTATTCTTTCGTCTATGGGCATACAGGTCTGTCCGTTGCCCACTGCCGTGTTATCTACTCATACTCAGTATCCGGAATATACGTTTCTGGATCTGACGGACGAGATGCGTCGTATGACGGAATGCTGGAAGCATCTGGACTTTACGTTCGATGCCTTTTATACCGGTTATCTGGGCTCGCCGGCACAGGTGCAGATTGTGGAGGACCTGATTGAACACTTCAAGCGCCCGGATGATCTGGTTGTGGTGGATCCTGTATTGGGAGACAATGGCCGGCTGTATAAGGGATTCGGTGAAGAAATGATTCAGGAGATGCGCCGGTTGATCCGGAGGGCGGATGTGATTACTCCGAACATCACCGAGGTGTTTCTGCTTCTGGACCGTCCGCAACCCGAGGGTGCCTTGAGTGACGAGTGTCTGAAGGAACTGTTGAAGGCACTGTCCGATCAGGGGCCTGAGATTGTCATCGCTACCAGTGTGCCGGTAACGGATAATCCGCACATGACCTCGGTATATGCTTATAACCGCAGGGGCGACCGTTACTGGAAGGTGACCTGTCCGTATCTCCCGGCGCATTATCCCGGTACGGGTGACAGCTTTACCAGTGTCATCACTGGATCGCTGATGCAGGGCGACAGTTTGCCTATTGCGCTGGACCGTGCCACACAGTTCATCTTGCAGGGCATCCGTGCCACCTTTGGATATGAATATAATAATATGGATGGCATCATGCTGGAGAAGGTGTTGCATAATCTGGACATGCCGATTCAGAGCTGTAGCTATGAGTTGCTGGAATAGATCCTTAAAATGGAAATGCTTATGGACGTAGAGGCTTTACGGGATTATTGTCTGAGTAAAAGGTTGGCAACGGAATGTTTTCCTTTTGATGAAACCACTTTGGTATTCAAGGTGGGCAGCAAGATGTTTGCCTGGGTGGATCTGGGGAATCCGGAATGGGTGGTTCTGAAAAGTGATCCGGATGAGGCCATTGACTTGCGCGACCGTTATGCGGATATCCTGCCGGCCTATCACATGAACAAAAAGCATTGGATACAGGTCCGTCTGGAGGGAGGAGTGCCGGCTCGGGTTCTGAAGGAACTGGTAGACTGTTCGTACAGGCTGGTGATTGCAAAAATGACTCGGAAGGAGCGGTTGTCGCTTTTTCCGGACGAAAAATATTCTTAAAATGTAGCGTTTAAAACCGTTTTAAAACAAATTTAAATTGTATATTTGCAACGTGCAACGGTTCATACAGATTATCGTCTGTTATGATTAAAAGGGAATCAGGTGAGAATCCTGAACAGTCCCGCTGCTGTAAGTTCCATAAAAAGGAACAGGGCGTGAGGCCACTGGGTGAGAAATCCGGGAAGGTGTCCTGTTTCGGAACAAGTCAGAAGACCTGCCTTGCGCGTATCTCTCACCGCTTTCGAGGAAAAGGCGTCAGGAATTCTTTTTTTAGCTCTGTGGGTCAGGCCGGACCGGTCTGTCACTTCATTGTGTGAAACGAAAGTCGGTGAATGTTTTTCAGAAAGATTTGAAACATGAAGCAGACATTCGTTTTTTTATATTTATCACTTTCTTATGCTCACTCTGTACTTGGGGTGTGCCGGACAGATACTTTGCCCGACCGCCAGTTGCAGCGGGTAGAGGTGTATGAAGGTAAGAAACAGACGCGACTCCGCTCTTCTGTGCCGCTTCAGTCTCTTTCTGACGAGGATATCAAACACCTGCCGGTATTGCAGGTATCGGATGCTGCCAAATTCTTTTCCGGAGTACAGGTCAAGGACTACGGTGGAGTGGGCGGACTGAAAACCGTTTCCGTACGCAGTCTGGGAGCACAGCATACTGCCGTGGCCTATGACGGCTTGCTGCTTACCGACGGACAGACCGGTCAAATTGATTTGGGAAAATTCTCGATGGAGCAGGTGCAGATGATTACGTTGGCCAACGGGCAGATGGACGATCTGCTTCAGCCGGCGCGGGCATTGGCTTCGGGAGCGTTACTTTCTCTGGAAACCCGTTTGCCGGAATTTTCTACTCAACGTGAATTTCATGTTTCTTCCCGTGTGACTACCGGTTCGTGGGGACTTTTCAATCCTTCCTGTTCTTTTACCGGTTCCGGTCCACGGCAGTGGGTAGGCGGCGTCAGCGCCGAATGGACCCAGACGGACGGACATTATCCTTTTGATTTGCGTTATGGGGCCGGGGATGCGATTACAGAACGCAAAAAGCGAAAAAATACGGATGTGCGGGCCTTGCGCCTGGAGGCCTTTACAGCCAAGCGCTGGAATTCGGGGGCCTTGTGGAAGTGGCGGGCTTATTTTTATCAGTCGGAACGCGGACTGCCTGGGGCTACTACCTATTATTATGATCATGCGGCTCAACGGTTGGACGACCGGAATACTTTTGTGCAGACTCAGTATCAGCAGGATTTCGGCAGGCACTGGAGCCTGAAGGCTTCGGCCAAATGGAACGGTAGCCGTCAGGAATATCTGGATCCGGACTATAAGGGTTCGGAAGGGCAGACACAAAATGATTACCGGCAGCAGGAATATTATGTTTCGGCAGCTTTGCGCTATCGGCCGATAACGCCTTTGGCTTTTGCCTTTTCTACCGATGGCTTTGCGCAGACAATGGAGGCCAATCTGACCGACTTTGCCCGTCCGCGCCGTTATACATGGTTGTCTGCCTTGTCGGGCAAATATACCGCCGGATGGGTAACGCTGAACGCTTCTGCCTTGTTTACTAGGGTTTTTGAACGGACGCTTTCGGGGGCTTCCGCATCCGACCGCTCGCGCCTTTCGCCTTTTGCATCGGTGGTGTTCACTCCTTTTGCGAAGGAGAATCTGCGGTTGCGCTTTTTCGTGAAAGATATTTTCCGGATGCCTACCTTCAATGATCTGTACTATGGTACTGTGGGCACCCGTACGCTGAAACCTGAAAAGGCGCTACAGTATAATGCAGGATTGACTTATGAGAAAACAGTAGCCCGATGGATGCCCCAGTTAGCCCTTACGGTTGATGCCTATTATAACCGGGTGTCGGACAAGATTGTGGCCATACCAACCAAGAACTTGTTTATCTGGAGCATGGTCAATCTGGGAAAGGTGGATATCCGGGGCGTGGATGTTACTGCGCAGGGACAGTTCCGCCTGCATCAGGACTGGCAGTTCCGCCTTTCGGGAAACTATACTTATCAGCGGGCACTGGATGTGACCAGCGATGAACCCGGTACGGCAGAAAGCCTGACTTATGGGCATCAGATTCCTTATACTCCGCGAGTATATGCTTCGGGAACAGCCACTCTGTCTACTCCCTGGGGAGAACTCTCGTATGCGTTGCTTTATTCCGGAAAGCGTTATGCGCTGGGACAGAATATTGCGGCCAACCGTCTGGACCCTTATACGGATCATAGTCTGACCTATCGTTATGACCGGTCGTGGGGAAAGCATTCCGTGGCCTTGCTGGTGGAGTGCCTGAATCTGGCCGATAAGAATTACGAGATCGTGAAGAACTTTCCAATGCCCGGACGTTCTTTCCGGGTGACGCTGACTTATCAATATTAAGAAAAGAAATGAAGAAAAAAATATTTGTATATCTGTGTGCTCTGGCAGGAATGTTTGCGGCCTGTGATGATATGACCGACCAGCCTCAGGCGGATGACGGCATTCAGGGCGGTGCATTGCTGGAAACGGGTACGGCCGAGATGTATATCCTTTCAGAAGGGTTGTTCAATCTGAACAACAGTACGCTGGCGCGTTATTCTTTCAGTAAGGGTACCTGGACTCCGAACTGGTTTTATGCCATGAACCGACGGGATCTGGGAGATACGGCCAACGATATGGATGTATACGGCAGCAAACTTTATGTCGTGGTGAATGTCTCCAGCACCGTAGAGGTGATCAATCTGGCCGATGGCAAGGTGCTGCAACAGATTTCTCTGGTGGATGAAAACGGGGCTTCGCGTCAGCCGCGTGCGGTAGCCTTTCACGAAGGTAAGGCGTATGTGTGCTCGTTCGACGGAACCGTGGCCCGTATTGATACGACAACGTTACAAGTGGACACACTGATCCGAGTGGGACGTAATCCGGAGGATCTTTGTGTGCAGGACGGCAAACTGTATGTTTCCAATTCCGGTGGGTTGGACTGGGAAGGCATTGGAGTGGACCGTACCGTGTCGGTGGTGGACTTGCAGTCGTTCCGTGAAATCCGGAAAATCGAGGTCGGCCCGAACCCCGGTCGTATATTGCCCGGTCCGGATCATACGGTATATGTGGCCACATACGGGGCGCAGATAGAAAAAGGTGACTATCATCTGGTTTGTATCGACACACGGAAGGATGAAGTGAAAGTCCGTTATGACGAGCCGGTCACCGAATTTGCCATAAACGACCGTCTGGCCTATATCTATACCTTCGATTATCAGCGGCAGGAGGCCAGTATCAAGGTATTCGATCTCGGTAGCGGTAAGGTGCAGCGGGAATCCTTTATTACGGATGGTACGAAGATGCAGCGTCCTTATTCCATATCGGTAAATCCATACAGCGGAAACGTCTACCTCACCGAGGCTTATAATTATCAGGTGGTGGGCGATGTGCTTTGCTTTAGTCCTCAGGGCAAACTCCTGTTCCGCATTCAGGGAGTGGGTATCAATCCCAATACGGTGATTTTCCGGGATCAGGACGGAGCACCGGTTAGTGGTGGCGGTGATACGAAACCCGACAGCAGCATGTATGCTTACGCTGATACGGTGTTTGAATATGTGCCGGCTCCTTCACAGTATATGAATACTTCTATTACGGCATCGGGCGACGGATTTACGGCGGCTCAGGTATTGGCTGAGGCCAACCGTATGTTCCGGAATCCGAAACAGTGTCTTATATCTTTGGGAGCGTGGGGCGGTTATATCACGGTAGGATTCCGGAAAGCGGTGAAGAATGTGCCCGAGGCCTATGATCTGAAAGTCTATGGCAATGCCTATTATGATATGTTCGGTACCTGGCAGGACCGCCCCGGCGGTAATTCCGAACCCGGTATTGTGTGGGTGTCAAAAGATGTGAACGGAAACGGCATTCCTGATGATCCCTGGTATGAACTGGCAGGCAGTGAATTTCAAAACCCGAATGCGATCCGCGATTATCAGATTACCTATTACCGTCCGGCATCCGGACAGGATGTGCGCTGGACCGATAATCAGGGAAACGAAGGGACTGTACCCCGGAACATTTATCACACACAGGCTTCCTACTATCCGGAATGGATGCCCGATGAACTGACTTTCCGAGGAACACGCTTGCCGGACAATGCGGTGAATGAACCCCGCGAGGATATGCCCGAACATTGGGTGGGCTATGCTTACGACTACGGCTATGCCGACAATCACCCGAACAATACCGACGGTTGCCGCCTGAAACTGGAATGGGCGGTAGACGAGAACGGGCAGCCGGTCCATCTTGACTGTATTCACTTTGTGCGGATTTATACTGCGGTGAATCAGGTCTGTGGATGGGTAGGAGAGACCTCGACGGAGATTCAGGCTGTGGAGGATCTGAACTATGGCCAATAAAATATAACAACCATTTTTTAATTAATAAATATAACAAATGACAAGTAAAAACGTATTTAAAGGTTTGGGCTATGCAGCCTTGTTGGCACTTCCGATGCTGGTAACATCTTGCGACGAGAATGAAGAGTTTCAGTCACCGGTGATTCGTTGGGATCTTCCTTCGGACACTATTATGGCTTTGAACGATCAGTTGACTTTGAGTCCGGAGGTTCACTCTGTAGATTCAGCTACTTATTTGTGGAGTGTAGACGGAAATCAGGTTTCTGCGGACAAGAATTATGTATTTACTGCAACAGAAACCGGATCTCATCTGATAGCGTTGACCGTAACAGACAAAGGCGGTGTTTCGCAAAAACAGATCAAGGTAGAGGTGCGTAAATATTACGGTGGATTCTATATGATCAATGAAGGTTGGTTTGGCCATCATAACGCTTCATTCAATTATTTCAAAAATGATAGCGCCTTGTTTGCCACTTATGATAAGTTTGCGGCAGCACATCCTGATATTACTTTGGGAGCAACCGGAGTGGTTGGAGCCTTGCAGGGTAAGGATTTTTATGTTCTGTCAAAGAACGAACCTTATCTGACTAAACTGGATGCCATTACGATGACCCAGACCGCAACTCTTAATCTGTCAAACGGTGCGTCTCTTTATTCTCCTTGCAACATGTGTTTTCTGAATGATGGAAGCATGATTATGACAACCTATCGTGGTGCATACAAGGTTAACCCCGAAACAATGACCGTGACGGATACAATAACCACTAATAAGACTACAGATATTATTCAGAAAGGCGATTACCTGTATATGTTGGTTAAGGATTCTGTCAATATCTACAAGGCATCAGATTTGACTCCGGTAGTAACCCGTGCTGCAAAAGCTACTACAGGATTTGCCGTAACCGGTAATACAGTTTGGGCCGCAAACGGTTCGGATTTGCTAAAAATAGAAGGCGAAAATGTAACCGCTATAACATTGCCGGATGGTTATGGAGTTTACTATGACCGTTCTGCTTATCATTCAACTTCTTTACAGGCTTCAAAGGATGGAAAGAGCCTGCTGTTTGTCAAGAATGATGGATGGACCAATAAGGTAGCTGCCTGCTATCACATTGCAGAAAATAAGGTTACAGAGTTCTTGAAGTCAACCGACGAGTTTAGCTTCTATGGTGCCGGTATTCAGGTGAATCCGAAAACAGGTGATGTTTATCTGATCTATACGGAAGATGGTTGGGGATCACACTACATGAATAACCGCATTATTGTAACCAATGCCGAAGGACAGCCTAAGGATACATTGAACTATTCAGGAGAATACTGGTTCCCTTCTTCTCTGGTTTTTGAAACACGTTAATAGAAAGATTTATATCGTTTCTTGATTTGTAAATCCAGGACTTGGCTTATGTTGAGTCTTGGATTTTTTTATATACGACATTCTTTTTTTAAAATATATTGAAAAAATCTTGGTTAATGTTTTTGTTTTTGGTAATTTTATTTAATAATTATCATTACCATAAAAAATAACCCAATGAAAAACAAAAAGAATGTTCGATGTTTGCATGAAGGAAATATACTGATGGAATATCATTTGTATCGCGAAGCCTTGAAAAAACTGAAAGAAGCATATTCTTTAGGAGAAATGATTGCCGCCTATAAGATAGGAAAGATTTATATGCAGTCTGATTTGCAAAACTATGAAAAAGCATATTATTGGCTTCAACTGGGAGCAGAAGCCGGGGAACGCAACGCCTTGTATTATTTATCCAAGTTTTATGAATATGATCTTTTGGGTAAGTATGATTTGAATAAAGCGTATCAGTGTCTTTGCCGTGCGGCAGAGCAAAAGGAGGTACGTTCTATTCTGCATTTGTCATTCTGGTATCGAACCGGTTTTTATGTTAAGCGTAATCATATAAAGAGTTGGTCGTTGTTATCGGAGGCGGTAGAGTTAGGGTCTGCCGAGGCTTGCTACCAGATGGGGCAGATTTATGAAGAAGGTAATGAGCACATTTCTCCAAATCTGATAGAATCTGCTGCTTATTATCATCAGGCTGCCCGACAAAAACATTCATATGCCTTATATCAGCTGGGGCGTTGGTATTGGGAAGGAATATTTTATAGAAGGAACGCGTCTCAGGCAATTCGCTATCTGGAAGAAAGTAGTAATCTGGGATGCTCTGAGGCGCAATATTTTTTGTCTTCTTTATGCGGTATGGATATATATCCCTACGGTTATCGAAAATATACATTGTTGACAGCGGCCGCAAAGCAGAATCATGTTCAGGCCATGTATGATTTAGGTTGTATGTTTTTGTTTGGCAACAGCTTTATTCAGGAAGATAAGGAAACAGCCATATATTGGTTTCGTAAAGCTGCTGAACATGGTCATGAGAAGGCCAAAAATTATTTGAAATAGGATATTTCCAATTTTATTCATAATTTCTTGGATTTATATCTTCAGTTTCCGGAGGATTTTTTGCTGATATATGAAAGTTTTTTTATTTTTGTTCTGATTAAAAATCTGTATTTTAGGTGATTTCCAATATTTATAGAGGATTTTTTTGGGGAAGGAACGGATGGAGAAAAGGCTTTTTATATGTTTGATGTGTTGGCTGTTCTGCTCATTTTTCCTGTTTAGTCAGAAAAAAAGAGCCTTGATGATCGGACTTGGTAAGCAGGCTGATAAGAATTGGACTTCAATTCATGGTGACCGCGATGTAGCTTTGATGAGACCGGTATTACAGCGGTGTGGTTTTAAGGATATCCAAGTGCTGATAAATCATAATGCCACAAAAAAAGCAATAGTCGAGGCTTTTGTCCGTTTGGAAAAGAGTTGCAAGTCTGGAGACTGGGTTTATGTTCATTTTTCAGGTCATGGGCAGCTGATGAGTGATCGGGAAGGAGATGAAAAAGATGGATGGGATGAGTGCTGGATTCCCTATGATGCGTATATGTGTTATGGGACAAATGATGACGGAAGATTTCATTTGACGGACGATGAAGTGAATCGTATGTTGATGGCTGTAAGACGCAAAGTGGGCAGTCAGGGAAAAATTCTGGTTGTTGTGGACGCCTGTCATAGCGGAGACTCGACACGCGGCGGAGAAGATGAAGTGTATCGTGGTGTTTCTGACAAGTTTCTTTTGCCCCAGAAAAAGCCGATTATTTTTGTCAGAAGAAATGAAGAACACTGGCTGACGCTTAGTGCCTGTCGTGATTATCAAAGAAATGCAGAACTGAAAACGTCACAAGGTTATTATGGAAAACTGACGGTTGCGCTCTGTCAGATTCTTCGTGAACAGAAGCCTATGACGAACTCACTTCTGTACAAGCGGATTGTCAGCTTCTTTAATCAACATCGGGGAGCGTTACCCCAAACTCCGGTGTTATCCGGTGATCTGGAAACCTTTCGGATTACGGACATGTTTCAATAAATGCTAATCTAATTCTTTAAGATCATGAAAATACGTTTCAAGTCGCTCGTATATTCGGATGCTGCTTTAGTAGAAGGTATCCTGAAAAAAGATCCGGAGATGGAACGGAATCTTTATTTAAAATGCAAAAAATATTTTTCGGATCATTACCGGGCTGTATTCTTTGCACCGGATCATGTACGTGATGACATATTCCAGAATACTTACCTGGCTCTTTGGGATAATATAGAGAGAGGGAAAATATCGGTAAGAGAAGGGGTGCTTTTGGGAAGAAAAAGCCAGCCGATAAACTGTTCTCTGATGACATATATGATGTCGATCGCTAAATTGAAATATCTGGAACTGGTACGTCAGGATGGTAAGGAATCGCCGTTTGCCACTATAGAGGAGCGGAATGCCCGGTTAGTATACGATCCCGAGGAACAGAAGGATTGGTTACATGATGATGAACGGATGGGGAAACTGGAAGTAATTTCTGATTGTATTGCAGTTATGTCTGAACGTTGCCGTCAGATACTTACTCTGTTTTATGTGGAAGACAAGAAACTGGATGAAGTATTGCTGCTGTTGCCCACTTTTACCAGTAAGGATGCTCTCAAAACGGCAAAAAACAAATGTCTGGCCAAGTTAAAGTCCAGTTCAAAAGAACTTTATCAATTGCGTAGAAATATTTAAAACAGGAATGTTATGGATGAACGCAAACAGGAATATATCGACCGATATATAAAGAATGAAATGTCGGTACAGGAACGCCAATGTTTTGAAGAACGGCTTGTTTCCGATGCGGAGCTTAGGGAGCAGTATGAATTTACCTTGCAGGTACAGATGGTGCTGAGAAGTCGGGCGGAAAAACTGGAACGCATGAAGGACTGGGATAATGCTTCTGCTGAAAAAAATACAATGATTGCCAATAGAAAAAGAACCGGATGGGTTGCGGCGGTTATTCTGACTGCTGCGGCTGCATGGGTCGGGGGGACATTCCTGTTGCCTGATAAAGAAGTGAAAATGCCTCCTTTGGATCAGTCGGGGTGGGAACTATACCGTTCCGGTGATGACCTTTCACAGATTGCCGCATTGATTCAAGAGGAGCATTATGCCGAGGCTTTACAGGTTATTGATGAAAAAGAAAAGAATGTATACTCTTTTTCCAGAAAGTCTTCGCCTGTTACGGATGAAGAGCGTGAGCGTATGGAATATGAACAGAAGGTGGCCCGTTTGAACGCATATCATATGAAATGGTTGAAAGTATATGCTCTGGTAGGGCTGGGACGTATGGATGAGGCTTTGGAAGTCCTGGATTTTCTTCGTAAAGAAGAAGGGGTTTATCAAGTGCAGGCTGATTCTCTTTACCGGCTGATGAAGTGATATAAACTGGTAGAAATGATGAAAAGGATTATTGGCATAGGAACAGTCCTGTTGTGTTCGGTTTTCGGAGTACAGGCTCAGAGTTCTCAGGCAGTCCTTTCTGATTTGATGGAGCAGGCTTTGGCTGACAACAAGGAACATAAGTATCAAAGTGCTTTGGAAAATTTTGACAGAGTTTGTGCACAAACAGAAATGATGCGTACGGAGGCGGAAAGGGATATGTATCTTTGGTCGCTCAAAATGTCCATGTCTTGTTGCCTGAATTTAAAAGATTATGTGCGTGCATGGCATTACTGCCAGAAACTGGAAGCGGCTTCCTTGTCGGATCAGGAAAAGATGGAATTGGCGGAGCAGATGGTTTGTGCAGGACTTTTGTATGTGCAGCATATGTCTTCAAAAGAAAATGCCGATTTTCTGGCGCTACATCATGTCCTGGACCAAATAACACCTTATGCAGTTGAAACAGAGGTGCCTTCAATAACTGTTTTGCGGTTGCTGCTGTGGTATCTTATGGCAGGAAAATACATGCAGGAACAGAAACCTTCAGTCGCTTATGAATGTCTGCTTCGGGCTTACGACGGTTACTCGGATGTACAAGGCCAGGGGTTGCAGGCTAATGTTCTGAGAACCATCCGTGAATGTGAGCAAAGAGTGATTTCGCTGATAGAAAAGAACCTGTCTAAGGATCAGCTTACTAATCTGGATTTTTTGGCTAGAATATTGCAGAGTGCGGTAGAGATGGACAGTACATCCCGGAATTATGAGATTTTGTCGAGTTATCGTTTTATTGCCAGACAGACGAGAGGTATGACAGACGAGACAGGGCGCCAGGTGTATCATACTGCCTTGTTTCGCATTGCCAGATGTTATATTAAAATGGATCGTTTGAAGGAAGCCTGGGATCTTGGACACAGACTTCTGGAACAACCGATAACAGAGGAGGAAAGAAAAGTTGTTGTCGGTTGGGTTTTACAGGTGGGAAAAAGACTTGCCATTGATAAGATGAATTCCGTATTTTCCGTAAAACCGGATTTTCCCGGTGCCTGTTATTATCTGGAGTCAGTTTTACCTTTTGCAGCCGGTGAGGAGAAGCAGGAAATATATGAACTGATTGGGGATACGTGGTTTCAGAGAGGTGCTTCTGATTTTCTGTCACAGAAACATGACCATGCTGTAGCATGTTATCAGAAAGCCATTTCTTTTTATGAGATGGCCAACAGTAAGCATATGGCATTGGCATTGCTTTATCTGGCAAAGGTGAAAATATGCTCCGGATTTTTTCCGGAGGCAGCGGAGCTGTTGTCCCGATCTTATCAGCTGGCAGCAAAAGAACAGGATCATGAACTTTTGTTGGAACTGGCCAATACTCAGGCTTTTTTGTCAGAAGAACAGAAAGACATGAAAGGATACGTGGAGAGCTCCTTTCTCAGGGATTCACTGTCTGTTTCCCGGGGTAGCCAGATTTTGCTTTTGGAAAAAGGCGATCGGATGTTGCTTTTAAAAGATTATGATATGGCCGGATTCTATTATAAGCAGAGTCTGTCTTATGTGGCTCCACAAAACAGAAGAACCGGTTTTTATGTTTATTATTGTAAGATGTGCCATTTATATATGGCAAAAGGAGATTATGAGCAAGCCGAGAAATATGGCAGGGCTTCTCTCGATATTGATTTAGGTGAAGGGACGGAGGTTTATAAACTCAACACCTGGATGATACAGGCTACTATTTATGCTCAGATGAAGGATCGGAAACGTTTTGAGGATTGTTGTACTACCTTGCAGAGACTTATGGATCAGAAAAAGGTGGATGCCCGTAAACGTTCGTATGCTTTTTTGTCACAGGCATTGGGATATGTCATGCTTCAGGAATGGCATAAGGCTGATGAGACTCTTCGGAAATCAGACGGAATTCTGGTGGAAAAATACGGAAAAACGGATCTGGGACGGATTGGTGGCCTGTCATTGTGGGGCGGAGTATTGAAAAAGATCGGAGATTATAAAAAGGCCTGTGAGATTTATGCGGAATGTGCAGAGCTGACACGTAACGAGTCCGGAGAAAACTCTATTGCTTACAGCCAGGCTTTGGAGAAACTGGCTTTGGCACAATGGGATGCAGGTGATGCTGAGCGGGCGTCACATATCTGTACTCAGGCCTTGGATGTCTTGCAGGAAAATATAAAATCACAGCTTCGCTTTGTTCCTTCTGCCGAACGGGAAGCTTTTTGGAATGAAAATTCGGCATTGCTATGGAATATGTCTGCTTATGCACTTAAGGTTTCTGCGACCAATAATGCTTTCACTGAATCGTGCTACGATGCTTTGCTTTTCTCTAAATCGTTGTTGTTGGAAACAGAAAAGTCGCAATATGAAATGTTGCGGCAGGAAGGAAATCCGGAAGATTTGGAAAAGTTTGCGGAAATGACGGCCTTACAGGAAAAAATCGCAGATTTACAGCGTGATTATGAACACAATAAAGATACGCTTGGTCTATTGCATGACAGGCTAAGAGGAATGGATCAGGAGTTGGCCTTACGCTCCCGTGCGTATTCTGATTATACGAAGTTTCTGAATTGCGGTTATCAGCAAATCAGACATAGTCTGAAAGATAAGGAACTTTTAATTGACTTTGTGGATTATGAGTCTGCAAACGGGAATAGGCAATATGCGGCTTATCTGATCCGTAAGAACCAGAAGTATCCTTTGTTGCTTCGGCTCTTTACGCAAAACGACCTGGACCGATTGCTGCGGGGGCAGACTGCCGATGTTTTGTATAGTCCTGAGAAATCAGCGGAAATGTTGGCTCTTCTTTGGAAGCAGATCCGCCCTTATGCATCAGAAGGAAGTACTGTATATTATGTGCCTTCCGGAAAGATCTATCAAATGGCTTTAGAGTCCTTCATTACGAGTGATGGGTGCTTATTGGGGGAGGACTATCGTTTTGTACGGCTTTCTTCTGCCCGGGAGATTATTCGTCAGGATGCTGGAAGAGAACAGTCCGATTATGCTGTTTTGTATGGAGGACTGCAGTATGATATGTCACCGGATGATATGCTGACAGAACATCGTAAATATTCTTTTTCCGGAAAGGAGCAGATGCGCCATACGCTGAGAGGAGGCAGTGTTTTTGTATTTTTACCGGAAAGTGAAAAAGAGGTACGGCAAATCTCGGAGGTCCTGAAAGAAAATCATTTTCAGGTTCTTTTGCGTACCGGGAAATCTGGAACAGAAGAGTCTTTTCTGGATTTCAGTGGGCATTCTCCCCGTTTGTTGCATGTGGCGACGCATGGTTTTTATTACACACCCGAGGAAGCTTCACAGAACAAGTATCTGCAAGGTTTTCAGGATGCCATGTATTTATCCGGTCTGGTACTTTCCGGAGGGAATATGGTTTGGCAAGGGAAAAAAATCCCTGATGGGGTATTGGACGGAATTCTTACAGCTCAGGATATTTCGAAATTAGACCTTTCCGGAACAGAACTGGTCGTATTGTCTGCCTGTAAGTCTGGTCATGGAAAGGTTACCTCCGAAGGACTTTATGGTTTGCAGCGTGCGTTTAAGAAAGCAGGAGTGCAGAGCTTGATGATGACCTTATGGCCAATCAGTGACCGGGTTACCCGTGAGTTTATGGTTGAATTTTATAAGAATCTCGTCCGAAAGAATACCAGTCGACGCCAGGCTTTTGATAAAGCCAAGTCAGAAATCAGATCCCGATATCCCGAGCCATTTTATTGGGCTGGTTTTATACTGATAGACTAATCTATAGTTAAAATAGTTGATATACAGAGTAACATGGTTTTCTATGATTTATAGAAAATCGGAAAATGTTTGATGGATGACCTTTAGAAAACGTATGAATTTTAATGCTGGTATAATAGAAGATGAATCATAGAACGGAAACTGTGCAGCAAAGAAGCTGTGCAGTTTTTTTTTAAATGTGTGATAGATATTGTATATGTATTCCATCATTATGATAAACAGTTTAAAGAATAGCATTTTAAACTAGCAATAAAAGCTATTTTTTCCGGGCGTCTTTTTCTGGTATTTTATGCCGGTAAAAATGGCGCTCCTTTCAAAATGATGAATCCTTGGTAATCTGATCTGTATAAGGGTTACTTTTCTTTATTCGGATTCATTAAGGATATTCATTGTTGGGTAGATTCAAAAAACATATGATGGAAAAACAGATAAAGACAAAAGATAATGGAACAGATTGTAAAAATCTTAAAGGAGCAGGGAATATGTCCCATATATGAAGAAGGTTTTCTGACATTTTCTTATCAGAATATAAATTTTCTCTATTTGGAAGATGAGCGTGACAAAACATTCTACAGCTTGTATATTCCTGGTATTTTAAAGGTAGACCATACTTGTAAGTGTGATGTTTTGGAAGTAACCAATGCCATTAACAATGAATTGAAGATTGTTAAACTGATTCTCAACGGAGAATATGTATGGGCTGGCATGGAGCAGCGGCTTTCATCGGAAACGGATCTGAAAAAAATGATATTTTTTTCAATAGATGTATTGGTCTTGGCATATGAGCTGTTTCATACCAAATGGGTGCATGGAAGGGCGTTGAACTAAGAATCCTCCAGACAAAAACCGGATGTGGCATTGTCTGGAGGATTCTTTTTATATTTTTCGGAAAAAACCAGCTTTTGTCTTTAATTTTTTTGGACAGGCTTCTGCTGTACGATTCTGATTTCCGTTGTTGCTTCATTACTGCTGGTCAGGATAATGGTGGCATCACGGTTGCTTTGGGTTTCGTTTTTATCCATGTTGATTTTTACAACCTGATTTCCTTTTGATCCTTCAGGATTGGCAATACGAATCCAGCTTTTCTGCTCGGCATCTTTAATCTTCATGCTCCAATTGTCATATGCTTTGAAAATGATGCTGTCCATGGTGGTACCGGCAGTATCTGTCAGCAGAAATTCGTAATTCAATCTGCGTGGGCGTTCTATGTCGTGGAAATGTTTCTGTTCATATATTGCGGAGAAATTTCTGTCGTATGCTTTGATGTTCAGGCCGGCAATTTTGGACGTGTCCGTTGTGTTGGGAGCAAATTCGAGTTTGACGCTTTTTGTAACAATATATTTGGCGTCTTCGTTTCCTGAAAAATCAGAGGGGTCGATAGAGAAAAACAATTTCCGATCTTGTGGTATATTATTATATGTTGTGTCCAATTTCCAGCTGTCAATAGTAACAAACACCAGAGAATCCACCGTTTGGTCAGCATATAATGCTTTCATTCCTGATGCCGGATATAAAATCTCGGTGTAATGATCTCCTGTGTTTTCAAAGCAGGATGTTAGGGTCATGCAGAGTCCTACTGTGCATAAACTTATCAGTTTTCCTTTTTTCATATTTCTTGTTTTGGTTGATTCTGGAGCAAAGATACGTAAATATTCAATAGTGCCAATTATAAAAATTGTTACTCTTTATTTTTTTGCTTTATATTCTTTGTTATTCTTATCTTTGCGTAAAGATGTGCGACAAGAAGTCGTACAAGTAA
>OKWR01000399.1_pt1 | contig 48971 bp, 45 predicted proteins | sample 1607101 | NCBI WGS metagenome assembly OKWR01 (sample SAMN04414076, study PRJEB24778) | human gut metagenome | material: faecal | host: Homo sapiens
CCAGAGGGTTTTTGACTTTTAGCTTGATTGTCTTCAAAAGGCTTTATAATATAAACTCAGGTTCAGAATTTTTCTGAGCTTAGTACCTCTAGTGGTACGGAGCTTTCATCGGCTCTACGTCATTCGGTGTTAGGATATAACATCGTCATATTGTCAGCTACTCATCATAGCCGACAGTAAATATATCCCCGATACATAGCAATATGGTCGGGGAGCTTTTAGCGAATGTTCAGGAACCATATTACTATCTCTGAAAGAATATGGTTCTAAAGGTTAAGAGAATCATGTAATGACGTATGATTGATGAACTCTCCGACCACCTCTAACACAGGTGGTTTTCTTTTAATTGCAATTAAAGAAGAAGGAAGTCTAATCATATGAAAAATAAACTTTTAATTACAACGACACTGGTGGCACTGACTTGCGGCCATAATGCTTATGCGCAAATTTCTAATAATATAAATATTAATCAGGATACTGTAATTACGGCTGAAAATCAGCAAAATTACATAACAACGGGAAACATTATGATTTCGGGTGGCAATGTTAGTGCTTCTAATACCGAAGGTCTGTCGCAGCTACATGACGGATCCGGTCAAAAAGAAATTTCGATAACCGGGGGTTCCATAACCTTATCAAACGGTGCCGGTATTTATGCTGATGGAAAGGATGGGCAATATAATACGACCGCTGCAACAATGAATATCTCAGGCGGTGATATTACGGTTAAAGACGGCGGCGAAATTACCTTAACCGGCAATGCCGATATGAATATCGGTGGTAATGCAAAAATTACAATGGATTATACAGGTGTAACTCCCGAGGAAGATGGGGATACACACGATGGCGGTATTTTGCATGAAGGTAAAACCGGCGACATTAATATTTCCGGCGGTGTTATTAATTTGACAGGAGAAGTTGCAAAAATCGAACGCGGCGGCTTTGACAGTTCTTGGGTATATAAAAAAGATGGCACCAGTGTGATGAGTGAAGAGGAATTTAAATCTAAGACCGGAAAATATCCGGATGAAGCTTCGCTGGAAGATTTTAAGACTGCCGGACTAAATCCTGATGAGCTGGATTTGGAGCCTTACCATGTTTCAACTGGAGATATTAATATTTCTGGTGGTGAGATCAATCTGAAAGATGGTGCCCGAATTTCTACAACTTATAAAAATGAAGGTAACATCAATATTACCGGCGGAACAATAAATGTCAGCGGCTCTTCTGCGGAATTGTCTTCAACGGGAGAAATCAAAATTGCCAATGGGGCAGAGCTTAATATTGCTTCCGGTTCAACCTTATATGCCAAAGTTTCAGCCGAAGATATGAGCCAGGCTCAGAAAGCCACGCTTAATGTTTATGATAACAATACCAGAATTAATTTGGGCGGCAAGTTGGTTGCCAATATTAACGGTGATGATCGCGGTAAAATTCATTTTCAAAATTCCGGTGCTCAGATTGACGGTGATGTTGAAGCTGCCAGCCTGATTTTTGAAGACAGCCACTCTTTAAATAATGCAATCAGCGGCAATATCGGTGCCTTGGACATTTTAGCCATTAACAAAGGTACGCTGACGTTTGACAAAGAGCCGACTGATACAATTACGACAGTTCAGGTCGGCGATGGTGCGACTTTGGATATTGGCGATAAAACATTGCATTCAACCGGTGATAAAGCAGATGGTGAAGGTATCATTTTTGCCGATAATTCAACTTTGGCCTTTACCGTAACCGATAAAGATACTTATGGCAAAATCAAAGCCAATTATATCAAAATCAGCGAAAACGGCACAAATTTGAATATGACCTTAAACGGTGCCGCTTTGGCTAAAGGCGAAACAGCTACTTTTAAATTATTTAACGGTGCCGATTCCGCCGAAGCAGAGGTTGAGGGCAAGTTTGCCAACCTGAGCCAAAATTCCCGTTACGAATTTACGGACAATGGCGACGGAACTTTTGAAGTTACTTCTGTCGGTTCTGCCACAGATGCCGTTGTTGATGCCGGTGGTTCTGCCAACAATGCCGGAACAGCCGAGGCATGGGATAGTGTCAGTACCTCAAACAGCAGTCCGGTTGCTGCGGCAGTTACGGAAAAATTAGCACAGCTTTCCAACAGCACAAATGCTGCAGGGCAAAAAGCCTATGTTGACGCTTTGACGGCGGTTGCTCCTGAAGTTGCACCGATGGTTCAGAAAACCCAAACCGAAACAGCTAATCAGGTATTTGGTGCTGTATCAACCCGTTTAACTGGTGGTTCAATTTCAACCGGTGGCGAAGGTATGGCTTCCGGCGACAATATCTTCAAACGTGGCGCAATGTGGGTTCAGGGTCTGTTCAACAAATCCAAACTGGACGATACTTCCAAAACCAAAGGTTTTGATGTGGATTCTAATGGTATTGCCTTCGGTGCCGAGAAGTTTGTAACCGATGATACCAAGGTTGGTATTGGTTATGCTTATACCAATACGGATATTGACGGCTTTATGCGTGACACTGATGTTGATACCCATACTGCAATATTGTATGGAGAATATAAACCGTCCAACTGGTATGTAAACGGTATCGCCACCTACGGCTGGTCTGACTATGAAGAAAAGAAGAGTGTTGCCGGAGTTGGCGTTAAGGCTGACTACGACGTTGAAACCTTTGGCTTACAGGCAATGACCGGTTACGATATGAACATCAACGGCTTAGGTATTACGCCAGAAGCAGGTTTGCGTTATGTTCACATCAAACAGGACGGCTACGAAGATTCTGCTGACCAGAAAGTATCCGGTAATGACAGCGATATCTTAACCGGTGTCATTGGAGCTAAAGTCAGCAAGAACTGGGAACTTGAAAATGGTATGAATATCAAACCGGAAGCCAGAATTGCCGCCACTTATGACCTGTTTAACGATGACGTTAATTCAGTCGTAACCTTGGCTAATGGTTCAGCTTATGCGGTTAAAGGCGAAGCCTTAGATCGTTTCGGCATGGAATTTGGCGCCGGCGTAACTGCGGAAATCAACGACAAGGTTGAACTTTCGCTCGGTTATGAAGGCAAATTCCGTCAGGACTACCAAGACCATACAGGCTTGATTAACGCTAAGTATAAATTTTAAGCGTTAAACCGCCAAAACAAAACAGCCCCGGATATTTTGTGTTCGGGGTTGTTTTTTTGTGAGAAATATTTCTAATAATTTGACTTTGAAAGCAAATCGGTATTAGCTGTTCTTTATAAACATAAAGACAGGTAATAAAATGACAGTCAAGTATAAATCAAAACAAAGGGAATATAGGCGACAATATTGTGAGAATTTTTTGCGGGTGGTAGCTAAAAATATAAAAAAAAGAAGAGAAATAAATGATATGAGCTTGGAAGAATTGGCCAAGAAAGCACATGTTAGCCCTAATACTATATACAAAATAGAGAGGGGAGATGTTGATTTAAGTTTACTTACATTGAAATCAATAGTTTCTGTTTTTAATATTAGTCTTTCAGAGTTTTTTGAGCCAATGAATATGAAATGCCAACAAAAAGTGGATGTATTAATAAAGGAGATGAGAAGAGCGAGTATTGAGCAAGTTGAAATTTATTATCGTTTGTTTAAAGCTCAAAAAAAGATATTTGACTATATGAATTTAAAAAGAACCTCAAATCCACTTCCAACGGAAAGTTGTTCTGACATTCCTTCTTCTTGGCCTCCTTTTAAATAAGCTTCATAAACTTTATTTATAATTGGAAATTTTGGGATACAGTATTTTACCACAGGTAGAGGCTTTCATTTTCATAAAAATGAAAGCCTCTTTTTTGTATTTTTCAATTATTTATTTTAATAAATAAATTTTACAAAATTTTAACACTATAATAAATCTAAAAAAATAAATAATTTCAATTTATTAAAAAATAATTTCTAACTTTTTTTTCTTTAAAAGTCTTTAGCAAAATAAAAAACGTAAATGAGTCCCCGTAAATAACATCAACGGAGAGCTCTGTCTTGAATTACCAAGCGCTAAATAATGAGATTTTGAAGTGTTGTCCTGACTTGACGGCGGATGAAGCTGTCGATGCAGGCAAAAGTCTTGTTGCTCTGTTGAAGATATTACATGAGGCCGCTCAGGAAAATACTGAGTTACAAACATTAATTTCAGCTCAAATAAAAGGAGATTTTTAAATGAGCACAAATAACAAGAAAAACGTCTGTGATACCTGCGTTTTGCTGGTTGACTACACGGACATCACAATAACAGAGCTTGGGCGTTTTAAGCCTAATCCGCAAATCCTCTGGGATATGCAAGGGGCGGAGGTTGTGACCTGCTATAACTTCGCAACGCGTGAAGAGCAGCAACAGCATTACTACCCTAGGCTGTCATTAAGCAGCGTACTGCGGCACGGTGGTTTCAGCGTTAAGTTGAAAATTGAGTTTTCCGCACCAAAGCTGCTGCATTATCCGCCCAACAATCTGGAAGAAGTTTGCGACGCCGACTTTGAAGATGTCATCAGCATTTTGGCATTACGGCTTCACGAGATGGGTGTTGAGGTTTCGCCGCAAGTGTTGCGGTCGGCACAAGTTGTAAGGATTGACTATGGTAAGAATGTCTTGGTTAAAGTCGCCCCCTGTGTGATTTTACAATACTTGAACAAAGCCGACATTAGCCGCCGGCTCGATTGTACCAAGGTGTCATACCGAAATGAAGGGCATTCACTGCATTTCTTAGCCCGGCACCGGAATGTCATTATTTACGACAAACTCAGGGATATTCAAAAAGCCCGGTATTGTAAAAGTCGGGCTGTCAGTTCCGAAAATGCTCAGGCGATTGATTGGGCAGCCTTAGGTTCAAGCCAATACTTACGGTTTGAAATTCAGTTAGGCAATTCTGAGAATATCCGTCAAGCCATCAGCAAAGCGGGGCTTCTAGTTCCGGAGCTGACATTCCAAAATCTTTTCAGCAGTCAAATTTGCCGAACTGTCACGCTGATTTATTGGAATGAAATTTTGACGGCAGTCAGATATCAGCAGTTAAGCGAAGAAAATTCGGCAGATTTATTCAAGCGTCTGCTGGATGCCAAATATAAGTTTCTAAAAGCCCTGCAGCTTGTCGGTTTGGTAACGATACTGAAGACGATGGGCAAACGAGAACTGCGGCTACATGCGGGGAACTCTTTTTCACCTGCTATTTACGAACTGTTTCGGCTGATTAATCAGCTTGAACCGCAAAACAATTGGCTGCAGCCAGATTTGGACGGTATAACCGCAGCTATTAATGAAAATGAAATAATCACTATAGAGAAAGGAAATGAAAATGACTAAAGTATATCAACAAGCAGAGCATGCTATTATCTTCAACCGGGTATCATCCGTAAATCAGGACTTTCATAGTTCGGGTGAACATCAATATGCGGTGTGTGAAAAGTACTGCCAAAATAAAGGGCTGTCAATTTTAGGAGCGTATGGAATGATTGAAACCGCTTATAAAAGAAGGCGTCCTGGGTTTGAAAGTATGTTAGGCTGTCTGGAGCAACATCATGGGGTGCCAGTGGCTCTTGTTGTAACTTCTGTTGACCGCCTTTTACGATCATTTTGCTTCTTGGATAGACTGAATAAATTGCGAGAAGAAGGACGGTTAGAGCTCCACTTTGTTGAGGAGAAATTACTCTTGTCAGCTAACTCAACGCCCGAAGATGTATTGATGTTTGAAAATAAAGTTGCTGAAGCAAAATACTATTCGGCAAAAATTTCTGAGACAACAAAAGCTCGTATTGAATGGCTAAACGAACAGGGAATTTATACCAGAGAAGCACCTATAGGTTATACGAACTGCGAAATGGATGGTGTAAAATGGATTTATCCTGACACGCAGGCTGCCAAAGTTTCTCATTTATTTGAGATATATTTAATCCCAGAAATGGATATAAAAAAATTATTGGCGGTGGCACAGGTAATGAATTTAAGAACCTCTCGAGGAAAACTTGTTAGTCGCAAAACGTTGGTTGCATTACTTAAAAGAGAATTCTACTGTGGTAGATTTTTTAGTAGGGGACGTTTTTATGACCACAAATATCATTGCTTGGTTAACGACATGATTTTTCAGGCCGTTCAAAAGAAATTGGAATGGGAGCTCGGTAGAGTTATCAACAAAGAAACGGAGGTGCAGGTCGCAGCATAAAGCAAATTAGGCCAGCGAAGGCTGGATAAGAAATCCGGCCTTCCTTGACCTGTCAGAATGATGAATCTTAAAATAAAGCATAATTTTAATATAGAAAGGTAAGAAGATGGGAAGAAAAGTAGTAAAAGTTGTGAATGATAAAAATATAAAGCATGCCGTTTTATGGATACGTGTATCAAGCAGGGAGCAGAAAGAAGGTTATTCGCTTGATGCTCAGGAAGACCGGGTAAAGAATTATTGTATTCGGCAAGGGTTGACAATTATTAAGCAGTTTACCGTTGTTGAAAGTTCGACCAGAGGTGAACGAAAAGAATTTTATAATATGATAAATTTTATAAAAAAATATAAAAATCCGGTTGCTTTGGTTTGTGACAAAGTTGATAGGTTGCAAAGAAGCTTCAAGGAATATGATGTTTTGAATAAGCTGATTGAAAAAGAAAAAATTGCAATTCATTTTCAAACAGAACAAGCCGTTATGGCGAAAAATGCCAAAGCTCATGATAAGATGATGTGGAACTTTCGGATTACAGTTGCGCAGTCGCAAACAGACACGATGAGTGATAATGTAATACGCAGCTTTGAAAAAATGCGTAAAGAGGGAAAATGGCCACATCACGCACCAGTCGGATATAAAAATGTAAAGGATGCTAACGGTAACAGCGATATTGTGCTGGATGAAAATAACCATTTCATCATTACGCGGTTGTTTAAAGAATTTTCGATTGGCACTTATAACCTTGAACAGATAACGCGGAAAGCCGCGGACTTGGGGCTTAAGATGAAAAACAGCAAGAAACTTCATAAGCAGACTATCCGCGGAATATTAAGCAACCGTTTTTATGTCGGGGAGATGTTCAGTGGCGGGCAATATTATCCGCATTGTTATCCGCGGCTGACGGATAGCTATACGTTTGAACGGTGTCAGGAAATTTTGGAAGGTAAGGCAAATCATAAGGTGCAGAAGCATGAATATGTATTCAAAGGATTGGTTCGCTGTAAAAAATGCGGTGGTGTTGTTTCGACAGATATCAATGTACATCCGGCGAAAAAGAAGGGCGGAGAAAAAATCGTTTATAAATACCTTTTTTGTCCGCAATGCGGAGGCTATCGGACGAGAGAGGAAAATGGGGTTGAAAAAGTGAGAGAGGCATTAAAAACGTTTAAAAACATGCCTAAAAGCGTTGTCGAGAAATTGGTTGCCTGTTTGGATGAAGAAATTTACAAAGACCATAAAATGGAAATAGAAGCCAAGAAAGCATTGGACAGGCAGATTGCCGGTTTTGCCGAAAAGGAAAGCCGGTTGATAGACTTGTTTACGGGAGGCAGTATTACACAGGATTTATATACCAAAAAACTAACCGAGTACAGACAGGATAAGAAAAAACTGGAAGAGCGATTAACCGACTATAGTCATCTGACTAAGCAAGGTCTGATAACGCTCAAATACTTGGCTGGCTTGCTTTTGATGTCAGACCAGATATGGAATTTTCTGAACAACGACAAAAAACAGCAGGTTTTAAAATTACTTTGTTCGGAAATTTTATTAGACGGTAAAAATGTAGATATTTCAATAAGAAAGCCTATTTTAGCACTAGCTAAAATAGGCTCTTGTCAAGTTTGGCTGGGGTGGCTGGATTCGAACTTTAATTTCCCCATATTTTAAAAACACATATAATCAATATGTTGCATCATTTATGGCTGGAAGTGTTTAGCCCAAAAATTAGCAGTACACATTAGCAGTTTTCTGAATATTACATTAGCTGTGTAACCCTTGTCAACAGGGGCTTTCAGAGGAATAACATTTTTCATTTTTGGATATTTACATTAGCAGAAAAATTAGCAATTTGAAAAACGGTTACATTTGACAAATCATTTCTTGTATTTTTGTATGCTTATTTTATGATAAATTAAAGTTTAGAGCTATCTCAATAATAGGTGCTTGATCAAAATGAAGAAATATTTGAGAGCCAAGTAAAAGGTAAAATTAATGAACATTGATACTGAAAATATAGTTAATTACTTAATTCAAAAAACAGATTGGATTCAACATATAATAACTTTTTTATTCGTATTTTTAGGTGCATATTTTGCATATCGATTTGCCAATCGCCAAGAACAACAAAAAGATGAAAAGTTAAGAATAGAAAATTATAATATTTTGTGGAATAAAAATGCCTTATCTTTAAATAATCTTTTTACTTATAAGGAAGTCTATTTAGATGAAATAAAACAGGCCTTTGATAGAGATGATTTTGAAAAGGCATTACGAACATCTTATATTCCAAGTAGTGATTTCTCTTTTGATGAAAGACATTACTTTGTAAATTTATATAACAGATGTTTTTTGACTGAATTATCTCTTCTATCTAAAATAGCCATATCAACGACAGAAGAAATTAAAAGCTACTATCAAGATGTGTTTGATGTTTTGTATGCTAAGGATAATGTAAAACAAATATTTCCAGAAAAATATGAGCACCTAAAAAAACGCTTTATGCTTTTATATAATGAATTTGAACATTTATGTGCTCGTGCCTATTATATCAATAAAGAATTTATAAAAGGATTTACCAAATATTTTAATTTATATAGTTATGAAGGGGCATTAGATAATTTTGAATTAGAGGCAAAAATAACTGAGCGCATACATAATGAAGAAAGTATACGTTTTATAAAGGAAAGAGAAACTCAATTTGATATGTATTGGCAAATTGATCCTAATATTTATTGCAAGATTTGTTTATGGATTAGAAAAGTTAAACACTTTTTTAAGTTCTTAATTAACTTTTTCAAAAAACCTAAAATATGTAAAAATTGTCGTTGCTGTAAGATTAAGGTCAAAAGTAATACAAAAGAGTAAAATTTATAAAATTTCATATTTACAATAAAATAGGCGTTTTCTGATTTTTAGAGTGTCAAGTTTACAACCTATTAATTTTATATGAATTTAACAAAAAATAATTTTTATAGATTTTGTAAAATGTATTTTACATTTGTGTTGACTTTTGTTGTTTTGTTAAGTATATTTATTATAAATATATAGAAAGGAATTTGCAAATGGTATCAGAAAGAATGGTTGGAAGGCCACAATATATTGAACAACTGAAAAAATGGCAAAGTCAGACCGATTTGATAAAAATTGTTACTGGTGTTCGGCGTTGTGGCAAATCGAAGCTGTTTTCTCTTTATCAATTTGATCTGATAGTTCATAAAGTTGCTGATGATAGCCAGATAATCAATATCAATCTTGAAGACCTTATGCAAACTCAAAAAATTGGTTTGGAATATGACAAAGAGAACTTTTTAACCGGTTATGACAAACTTTTGAATTATGTGGTAAAACATCTTAATCCCGAGAAGCTGAATTATGTTTTTATTGATGAAATACAGCTATTAAGAGATTGGCAGCTTGTTGCGAATACATTACGTTTGCAAAATAATGTCGATTTGTATTTGACCGGATCAAATGCGTATATGTTTTCTAGCGATTTAGCGAACCAGTTAGGGGGACGGTATGTCGAAATCAAAATGCAACCATTGTCTTTTAAAGAATATTTTGGTGCATATTCTGATTTTGCTCAACATTTTGTGAAAACTAAAAATGAAATGCTTGATTTGCATAATCCTATGGCAGTTTATTCTCATTATATCAAAGAGAGTGGTTTTCCCCAAACGCTAAGTTTATTGTATGATAAGCAGCTTATAAGTGATTATTTGTTGGATACTGTTTATTTAAATACAATTCAGAAAGACATTGTGAAACGATTTAATATTGCAGATACTAATAAGTTAGATGCGGTGGTTAAGTATTTATTTGATAATATCGGTTGTGAAACTTCTGTCCGTAATATTTCAAAGAGCTTGGAAACAAGCGGGCGTAAAATATCGGTTCCAACGATAGATACATATATTCAGGGACTATTAGACAGTTTCTTAATGTACAAATGTGATCGGTACGATATTAAAGGAAAACAGTATTTAGACAGCAATGCTAAGTACTATGTTGCCGATATTGGCTTGCGGACAGCTTTACTCGGTATAAAAGATATGGATGCCGGGCATATTCTAGAGAATATCGTTTATCTTGAATTGATACGGCGAGGTTATGAGGTGTCTGTCGGTAAACTGGTTAAAGGCGGTAAAAATATAGAAGTTGACTTTGTCGCAAAGAAAAGTGGGGGCTTGGTTGAATATTACCAAGTGGCTTTAAATGTCCTTGATCAACAAATATTAACCCGTGAATTAGCTTCTTTAGAGGCAATCGATGATAATTATCCCAAATTTTTACTATCAATGGATTACGGTTCGGGAGAAAATAACGGTATCAAACGCTTGAATGTTTTTGATTGGTTGTTGCAAGAAGATTAGTGATCTAATATCGTCTGCTTGTGTTTTCCTAATCAGGCAATGTGTGCTTTTGTTTTCGATGTATTGTTTTAAGCATTAAATAATTATCTAATCAAGCAAATGTTTATTTCTATTTAATAAGAAATAAATTATACTGAATGTGTCTGAAAAATATTATAATAAAACAGTTTTATTGTTTTGATATAATATAATTTTTTATTTTCTCATCTATTTTTGTAAAAATATCATTAACATTAAGGAAAGCATCACTATGTAATAAGTTGTGTTTATCTTTAAATTCAATTTTATGAAAATTAATTATAGGAGTGTAGCCTTTCATATCTCTTGATGCAATAATCATTTGAATACCATTGGGTCTGTTTTCAAAGATAAATTTAATAATTTGTTTGGCGTATTCATCATCCTGATCTTGTTGCCCTGCAGGTGTATCAGCTATGAAAGGTGCCGTGATAATAGAACCATATTTTTTTACAATCTCTAATAAAGCAAAACGATACGCAATAATGGCACGGGATACATTACTACCACTATCTTTTATATTATTGATACATATTTTATTTATTTTATCAATATTCCAAGTATTTGCTTCCAATTTATTTCTATTTATTTTTAATATTCCAAGAAAGTCAGTTTTAATTTCTTTTGCTCTTTTGTTTATTTGTCTTAGTACTTTTTTGATCTCATCAACTTTTGCGGTTCTTTCGTCAAGGTATGATCTTATTTCATTTAATTTTTTATTAAAATTTGAGCACATTTTTTTATGTGTCTGATAATCAATAAGATCACTCAATGTATGGTTTTCTTTTTTTAAAGATAATATATGGTCTAGTTTATTAACATCTTCGTTATTTTTAGTTAGCATATTTTTATATTTGCTAATTTCTTCAATGACTTTATTTATTTCATTATCATATTTTTCAATTCCTGCTTCGCATTCGTGTATATCTTCTATCAACGTATACTTATTATCAAAATTGTTTTTATGTTTTGTTCCACATATTGGACACTTTATAAAATCGTTTTTTTGAGCAAAAATAAAATCCTTATCTATGTCTTTTTTATATTCTACTAGATAAGATTTTTGGGTTTCTAAAAAGAATTTTTTACTTGAAAGCTCGTGTAATTTATTTTTATAATTTTCTTGTATATTGGCTAATTTTTTAAATTGTTTTTCTAATTCATCAAGTTCTTTTTTAAATGAATCAGGATCAATGTCACTAACGATATCTTCATTTTGACTAATTTTATTTCGTACTTCAATAACTAGTTCTTTCTCTTTTTCCTTTTGGCTGATGTCTTGTAATATTAATTTTTGTGCATTAGATTGTTTATAATACTCATCTGTTTTCATTCCTGTTATATATTCTAAAGGATTGAGATCACCATTCTTTACATATGATTTTATGTTTTTGAAAGATTGGGTCAAAGAGTTGTTACAGCTCCAGCCTGCATCCTGATCAATATAAAAAGGAAAAAAGATGTTTTGAACATCTGTACATTGTTCAATATTTGATTTTTTGTTTATTAATTTTAAATTATAATCTAACAAATTATTCAAAAGAAAAGATAATGAATTATCAGTAGATGATATTTTATTACCTGAAAAAATAATTTTTTTTTGGGCATTAAATATCGTAATACTTTTTCCGTCACGATGTGCAAAAAAGGTGTCATCATTTATAGTAAATTGCAATAACGTTTTAACATTAAGATTTTGCCAGGTGGGGTGAATAACAGCCGGTTCACAACCTAAAGTCCAATACAGCATCCTGAGTAAATGTGATTTTCCTGTATCATTGGGACCGATTAATATGTTTATACAATCACTTTGAAATTCTATTATTCTGGCTTTCTTCTCTACTTTTGATAAAAGATACAATTTTTGAAATACTATATTTTTCATAGGTCTTCTTCCTTGCCATTCGTATTAATCGCTTATAATATTGAGGTTTTATGTTTTCTTCAAATTTAATTTTTTCCATATCAAGACAACCCTAGAATAGTTTCGTATAAAATAGCTGCTCTAATAAAGTCATTTTCATAGATTAGTTGATATTTGTCTTTAATGTTTTGAGAGTAGATGTTTAAATTTGTTATTATCTCATTAAGTTCTTTATTTTCTAACTCCATATTAACAAAGTTTTCAATGCTTAAAATTGATAAGTTTTCAAAATTATAGAGTTTTTCTGCTTCATATTTTTCCCAATTTTTTCGTATTAATTTAATATCTTGTGTTGAAAATGCATTGTTATCCAGATATGTACGACAATATGTCCAGTCAGCTTTTTTCTCAGATCCAGAAATTATCCTATCGAGTAGATTTTTAATGTGATTTCTCGTTATACATTTAGATTCTATGAATTTTTGAACGTTATCAGAATATGATGTTAGATATGTTTTGGACTTTCGTCTAAATTCTTGTACGAATGCATCAAAGATTTTGTTAATATCTACATTTATATCTCCAATGTGTTTTTGTAAGAAATCACAAAAATATCCTTTCAAGTTCTGTTCTGATTCTTCTAAACTGATAGGAGTATATTCAAAAAAGATTTTATCATCTTGACGGAGATTATATTGAGGCAAAGAAACAACTAATTTTTGAAAATTTTCTTTGCTTAGGGTTGAGATTGACACTTTATCTTGTTCATCAGGGTGAAATTCACATCTTATATTAGATACAAATGTCAAATTGCGAGTATAATCAGGGAAATCATTTCTATGTTGTAATAATTTTGCAAGAATTGGTGAAATATCATTAATTTTCCAATTTGACTTTCCTTTTCCTTTAACTTGAAAAAAATCTAAAAAGTTCGGATTTTCTTTGTTATCTATATAACAAACATCATCTTGAAACTCAAGGGATATAGCATACTCTTTTTTCTCCTCATCATATTTATCTAAAGCAAAATGCACAGACCAACAGACCTGAAAATCTAACCTAGAAGCTGTCCGTGCTCCTGCTTTTTCAGGTTCTGGAGTTGAAAGTATTGGCTCCCAAGAACTTTTCATATTTATTCTCGCTACTAAATAATAAGATAGGAATACTCCAAAAAATATTAAAAATCAATTGATTTCGACTATTTGATCTGTGATTTATATATTTGTTTTTTTCAAAAAATTTTATCCCTTGCAGACTTTACAAGCCCTTGCTCCTTGAGTTTGGGCTTTTTGTTTGGTGGTTTTGACGCAGTTCTTCGTGCATTTTTTAGCCCATTTGCAGTTAGGATTATGATAAATATAAGTTTTAACGTTCATAACAACCGGTTGATCAGTTGCGGCAATAGTCGGTGTTGCAATTAGTAAAAATATTAATAAATAGGCAAGTTTTCTCATTTTTCATTCCAGATTTTATTATAAATCACTTCCCAACCGGTATTATGAGTTGCTCCTTTGACTTCAACAATCAAATCGTTGTTATCGACAAATTCCCGAACTAAAACCGGCGTCATAACTTTATCATCGCTGCCGACATAATGAATTTGCGGTATTTTAGCAAATTGATTGCGGTAACTTTCCAAATTCATTGATTCATTAAGCTGCGGCAGATTGTGATATTGTGTCCATGCCAGATGGTCGAGATTTCCGGCAATGGTTATAACTTTTTTGACATTCAGCCCCGGTTTGGCAGTTGCCACCAGTCCGGCAACTTGAGCACCACCAGAAAAGCCGACTAAAATAACAGGATTATTGCCGGCAATATTTTTAATTGCTTCATATTCAGCATTGATAACTTCCGGTGCAAATCGAGCGGTTGTCCAATGCCTTTTTGAGCAAATCGGACTTTTGACATATTGGCACGGACGGGCAAGGTAAATAACATTCGGATTTTTGTCACCAAAAGCCAGTTCTCTTACCAAAGTTCCGTGAGGTGTTGGGTCTTGTGTTGCTCTGCCATGGGCATTAAACGCATAACCATCGCCTTCAATATATATTTTGTAAGAAGCGGCCGGAGTGGTAACTTTTTGCCAACTGGCAAGGGTAAAATCTCTTGTTTCAATTTCTTTATACACAAAATCAGCTGGAGCCGTGATTGTCGAACAACCGGTTAGAAACAGGACGAGTAAAAACATTTCAATCAAGTTTTTCATAAGTTGACCATACCCCCTAATATTTTAAATAACAATAATATTTTTAACTTGGTGTCTGTTTTAACTATATTTTTTCGGTGTATACATGAGAAAAGCACTTAAAATCGCACAATTTATCATTTTTTATCGAAATTGCCGTGTGTTGTCAAAAAATGCGGTTTTACGCGGTGAAATCTTTTATTTTTTAATTGCAAATTAACCACACCCCCGATAACATACAAGCAGGTTTAGAAATCTTCTTCTAAACTTAGTACCTTAAGTGGTGCGGGCTTTCATCGGCTCTTATAGTCGTCGGTGTTAGGATATAACATCGTCATATTGTCAGCTACTCATCATAGCCGACAGTAAATATATCCCCGATACATAGCAATATGGTCGGGGAGCTTTTAGCGAATGTTCAGGAACCATATTACTATCTCTGAAAGAATATGGCTCTAAAGGTTAAGAGAATCATTTACGACTATATGATTGATGAACTCTCCGACCACCTCATAAAACAGGTGGTTTTCTTTTAATTGCAATTAAAGAAGAAGGACATTAAATCATATGAGAAAAACTTTATTAATGACAACCGCATTAGTCGCGTTGACTGCCGCCACTAATGTTTATGCAGAAGATGAGCACATTACTGATGACATTACAATCAGTGAAAATGTTACAATCAACGAAGACAATGCCGCTAACTATGCAACAACCGGTAATATTTCCGTAACAGGGGGAGAAATAACAGCTTTCGGTGATGCCGGATTAATTCAGTTGTCAGACGGTAATAAAAAGACATTATCCATATCTGGTGGCGAACTAATTTTCAGCAACGGTGCCGGTATTTATGCCGAGGGCGTTGACGGTCAATATAATACAACAGCCGCAGATATGAATATTACCGGTGGTAACATTACTGTTAAGGACGGCAGTGAAATTACTCTTGTCGGTAATGCTGATATGAATATCGGCGGTGATGCCAATATTACGATGGACTATAAGGGAGACACTCCGAGCAATGAGCATGACGGTGGTATTTTGCATGAAGGTCAAAGTGGAAACCTTAATATTTCTGGCGGCGTTATTAATTTAACCGGTGAAGTTGCAAAAATTGAACGTGGTGGTTATGACGGTGATTGGTTTTATAATTCAGAAACCGGTGCGACGATGGAAGAAAATGACGGAATAAAACCGGCTCCCGAAGGTGCAGACAAAGATAATTATCACGTTTCAACCGGTAATATCAATATTACAGGCGGTGAAATTAATTTGAAAGACGGTGCACGCATTTCATTAACCGAAAAAAATACCGGCGACCTCAATATATCAGGCGGTAAAATCACCGGTACAGAGATCGGTAACTACGGTAAAGGCAATGTCAATATCAGTGGCGGCGAGATTACAGCAACCGATATCGGAGCTGAACAAGGAAATGTTGTTATTTCTAACGGTACGGTTAATGTGATTATGGCTGACGGAGCTGACAGCGAAGGGCTTTATGCCAGCAATACTATGTCAATCAAAGGCGGAACAGTTAATATGTCCGGTAATGGTAACCGCATTTGGGGTGACAAAATCTCAATGACCGGTGGTACTTTGAATGTTAAAGATTCTACAACACTTGAAACCCAAAATGCCGTTGATATTTCCGGTGGTACAGTTAATATCGCTGAAAATTCAAGTTTGGGTTGGACTAGTGTTACCCAAGACAGTATAATTAATTTAGGCTCTCAAGCGACATTAAACTTAGATGGTACATTAAACAGCCATGTAAATAGTACCGGTAATATCAACTTCCAAAACAATGCTGCTAAAGTTGCCGGTAATGTCACGATGAACAATGGCGGTGTTATGAATGTCGGTTTGCATCACGCGGTTGTTGACGGTGATGCAACTTTCAATTCCGGTTCAACTTTGAAAATCGAAATTGCCGATACCGATAACCACGGTTCACTGAAAGCCAATAATATTACCGGTAATGACGGTGCGAAATTGTCTTTAAACGTTACCAAACAAATGAAGATTGGTGATGTTTTAGAGAATGTTACTCTCTTGAATGGTAATGTTACAAATAACTTTACGGAGGAGTTGTCTAATAACCGTTATAAAGTCGAAGCGTTAAAAAATAAAGATGGTGACTTTACCGGAGAGTATAACATTAAATACGAAAATTCAGCTTCCGATGTTGTTGCTGATGCCGGTGGTTCAGTTAATAATGCACAGACAGCCGAGGCTTGGGATACGTTGGTTCAATCTCCGACTGCAAGTGCTAACGCCAAAGCAGTTTCAGCCGTACTCAAAGAGTTGTCCGAAAACAACGAGCAGGCTTATGTTGCCGCTTTAACCGCGGTTGCTCCTGAAGTTGCGCCAATGGTTCAACAAACCCAGTCCGAAAACGCCAATCAAGTATTCGGTGCGGTCGGGACGCGTTTAACCGGTGGTACTGTTTCGACCGGTGGTGAGGGTATGTCTTCCGGTGACAGTATCTTCAAACGTGGTGCGATGTGGGTTCAAGGACTGTTCAATAAGTCAAAACTTGATGATACTTCCAAAGCCAAAGGTTTTGACGCAGACAGTTCCGGTATTGCTTTCGGTGCCGAGAAGTTCGTAAACGATGATGTCAAAGTCGGTGTCGGTTATGCTTACACAAACACCGATATTGACGGCTTTATGCGTTCAACCGATGTTGATACACATACCGCGATTGTTTACGGTGAGTACAAACCGAGTAACTGGTATGTAAACGGTATTGCGACTTATGGCTGGTCTGATTATGAAGAAAACAAAAACGTTGCCGGTGTTGGTGTCAAGGCTGACTACGATGTTGAGACGTTTGGCTTACAGGCAATGACCGGTTATGATATGCAAGTCAAAGGCTTTGGCTTTACACCGGAAGGAGGTTTGCGTTATGTTCACATCAAACAGGACGCTTATAAAGATTCTGCTGACCAACGCGTTTCTGGTAATGACAGCGACATTTTGACCGGTGTTATCGGTGCAAAAGTCAGTAAGTCCTGGGAACTTGAAAATGGTATGAACATCAAGCCGGAAGCCCGTATTGCCGCGACTTATGACCTGATGAACGATGATGTTAACTCTGTCGTTACATTGGCCAACGGTTCGGCTTATAGTGTTGAGGGTAAAGCTCTTGACCGTTTCGGTATGGAATTTGGTGCCGGTGTAACGGCGGAAGTCAACGATAATGTTGAACTCTCACTCGGTTATGAGGGCAAATTCCGTGAGGATTACCAAGACCACACCGGTTTGATTAATGCTAAGTATAAATTTTAATAATTAGCTAATCGGTATAAAATGCTCCGTGACTTATTGGTTGCGGGGCATTTTTTGTTTTCAACACTGGCTTTAATAAACTGGTGGTGACGATTAGGACTAGTGGGGCATTTATGATATCTGCCGTTCTTTATAGACATTTCTTTGTGTCCGCACCACTGACAAATAAAACCTTGGCGGCGTTGCATATCTTTAACAATCCTCTGCAAGGCTTCTTTAATTACTTTAACGTCTTTGTTATTCATTTTTGCGATCCTTAAAATAAGTTTTTTCATATAAACAAAATTATTAAGCGTTTGATTTTGCTTAAAATATTTCAATTAATTTATTGCAATTTATATTAGAATATGTTATAATAAATCATATTTGAAGTTGATTCGATTCGTTTTAATTTCAAATATAAATCACCGACATACAACCGATATAAGCCGCTTTTTCATCAGAGCGGATAAGGTTTTGTATGTTTGAAAGTGAGGTGTAAAATGTGGCTCTATACTGATAAACTGAAAATAAGTTGGTTAGAGCCCGTTACATCTCACTCCACATCGGAGCTTCAATCGCTAGGATTGAGGCTCTTTTTTTATTTTAAAGGGAGTAAAAAATGAACATCGAAAAAATCAAACAATTAAACGACGCATTTCGTAAGTCATTTAGTGGCGGAAAAGTTCTTTTAACTTGCGGTATAGCTTCTCTGCCATTAGTTCAACAAAATGAAGTTATTAATAAGGTTAAAAAATTTAATGATTTTACCGAAGATAATGATCCTTATGGTGAACATGACTTCGGTTGTTTTGATTATCGGGGAAAACAAATTTTCTGGAAAATTGACCTTTATGATTTAAACTATGAATTTTATTCTCCGCAACCGGATGATGAAACACAAACTAACCGCGTGTTGACGATTATGTTTGCGGAGGAGTATTAATGAGAGCCTTTCGCCAAGGAAATCTTGATCGTTTTTGTTCTGTTTATAGCGTGCTTAATTCTATGCAGTTGTTAGGCGTTCATTTACCACACAATAAAGCTCAGGCAATGTACGACTATATAATTGATCAATTAAATTTTTATAATTCATTTTTTGACACTGCAGAAAATGGGGCTGATTATAAACGCCTTGAACAAATAATGTCTTTTGCAAAAGAGTATGTCAAAACCGTTTTCAATGCGGAAATAACTTATCATCGTCCATTTTACAATACAAAGTTATCATTTGAGGCGTTATTAGACTATATGAAACGACAACAATCAGAAGGTAATTCAGTTATTGTGAGAATACGGAGTAATGAGTTTGATCACTATTCTGTATTTTATGGTGTGAGTAATGAACGAATGAGGTTATTTGATAGTGACGGCTTGCCAAGTATTAAGCTCAACCAAATCTCTCATATTAAAAATGTTGCGAAACATCAATTATTGATCAGGCAAATGTATGTTTTGGAGCTGTGTAAATGAAGTATACCCCGAATACACAGGCAAAAAAATGTGCAATCTACATCAAAAACACGGTTCATTGCACAGGTGTAAACCAAAGTCATAAATATCAATTTCACATAAAGGAGCTTAAATATGATTTTTAATTATAAGAGGGTATCGACTATCGACCAAAACACCGAACGACAACTTTTAGATATTGCGTGCGACCGTGCCTATATCGAAAAAATCAGCGGCAAAAATACCGACCGTCCCGAATTGCAGGCTATGTTACTGAATATTCGTGCCGGTGATGTGGTGAACGTTCATTCTATGGATAGGCTTGCTCGCAACACAAAAGACTTGTTAAATCTGGTTGAGGAGATAACCAATAAAGGAGCTAAAATTGTCTTTCTCAAAGAAAACTTGACTTTCGCCCCTGATAAACAAGACCCTTATCAAAAAATGATGATGACGATGTTAGGGGCTGTTGCAGAGCTTGAACGCAACTTAATCCTTGAACGCCAACGAGAAGGCATTGCCTTAGCCAGGCTACACGGCAAATATAAAGGCGGTCAGCCTAAACTAACCGCCCAACAAGTCGAGGAAATAAAAGCCCTCATTAATAACCGCACCCCGATTACCCAAGTTGCCTCACGGTATGGTGTGTCACGAAGAACTATTTATAATTATTTATAAAGTTCGTCTATGAATGGTGATTTTTGAACTCGTTTATCTTCGCTTCCTACTGTACGAATACCATCATCAATATATGTCAATACAAGCGATTTTATAGCCCTTGTCATTGCGACATAAAGTATCCTGCGTTCCTCTTCAATATTTCCCATAAAAATACCTCGCTCCACCCCTAAAACTATAACGTGTTGAAACTCTAGTCCTTTAGCTTTATGAATGGTCGAACAAACAACTCCTGTTTCTATAATCGACTTTGGTAACATTTTTTCTTGACGCACCAAAACTGCAATATCTTTTTTATCGACACCTCTTCGTAATAAAAAATTAATTTTTTGTACGCACCATTGGGATTCATCTTCCGGTTTATCAAACTTTTTAACTTCAAAATATCCACTTTGCTGACTAAGAGGTCTTAGCGTCTTAGCCATTCGGTTTTTACCATGCCTAATGAGATTATTGACAACCATTGCTATTTGTGGTGTTAACCGATAACTACTCTCTAACGTGTAAATTTTTACATTCGAATAATATTTTTTCAACCGCTCTAAATTGTTGTTGCGAACACCAGCCCATTCTAAAATTTGTTGATCGCTATCACCAACTACAAATAAGTGAGAAGTGTTGCAAGTTAATAACCGCAATAATTTTAAACGACTTTGAGAAGTGTCCTGAAATTCATCGACCAAAATATGCTTATAATTTACTAACATTTCTTTTTGCAAGATTACATTAGCAAAACGTATAAGTCTGGGATAGTCAAACAATTTTTCTCGTTTAAGATATCCGACATACTTTTTATATACCGCTTGTAAATCAGCAGAATATTTTTTGAGATGATAAGAATTCTCCCGACAAACAGTAAACATCTCCAAAACTTCGCGATTAGAGATATTTTTCACCGCTAACTCATTCTTGATTTGTGTAATTAGTTTTGACTGTTCACCATCCGACAGAATTTTAATTTTCTTCTTCCTTTTATACTGTTTTATTATTGACATACCAAAGCTATGAAAAGTAAAAATTTTGATGCCTACGTAATTTTTTAGCTTTTCTTTAAGCTCATCAACCACCTTGACATTGAAAGCCAAAACTAATATTTCCTTTGGAACAATACCGATACTGATTAAATACTTAACACGAGCTACGATAACAGTACTTTTACCAGCGCCAGGACCCGCGTCAACATAAACAATATTAGCAGACGCATGAACAGCTTCTCTCTGTTGTTTATTAAGCCTTTTCATTTTTTATCTCCGCCAAAATACGATTAAGGACCTTTTTTCCTTTTCCTCCCGCAAACATAAAGTCATAAATTTTAGCATTCTTTAGGTGCATGAAAGTATTGTACGCAGCTTTCAAAGACAATGTCGTATGGCGAAAACCTCTTGTACCATCTTTTTTTTGATAACGGACTTTTCCACCAAACGGCATCTTAAACGTATAGTGAACAGCATCTATCAAACAGTCAAAACGCTTTGTAACCAACGGTCGTATCTTATATCCGGTAGCCTTAACCTCCTGATTAATTTTTTGAGTATACCACCGTGACAGTTCTTTGAAAAAAATACCGTGAACGTGCCAACACATCAACGTTCCCTCATCAAAATACTTTGCCCTCGGGAATTCATCTAAACTGACTCTGGCGATATAATCGTGACCTTTTAATAGCCTCTTTGTCTGTTTTTGCAGTTCTTCACATTTCATCTTCCAGTTACTTTTGCCAAAATCACAATTTGCAACAAAAGTAAACATAGGATATTTATCGCCTTTATAAAAAAATGGACATTCCTCTAAGTGACGTTTGACCACTCGTGCGAACGGTTTTAATGCCCTTGGTTGCATTAATCCTAATTGTTTTTTTCCACTGACATAACGATACAATTTTGCTTTATTACTAACTGAACCACCATATCTGTAAATTGCATCATGCAAACGTTTAATCTGAAAATTTGCATTTTTTTCAAATTGTTTTGCGAAAGGTTTTCTTTTCATTTTCATTACCTTGATTTACTTACATTTTATTTGTTTTTATTATGTATACACGAGTGCAGTTGCACCTGAAAAACGTTATTAAATAACGAATTGTTGGGGGAATTTTCCCCCAACAAAAACAATTTTTTAAAGTTCATCTATATTTTTCAGTTGAATTTTTTTCTTTTGAAGAAAGCTTACAACTGATTTTGTGGTGTTTGTTCCTGAACAGAAAAGTACATCTTTTTCCTGTTTTATGAGTATTAGATGTTTCTTTGTTATACCATTAGCTTTTAATGCAGTACGAATTTGCGATGATTTTTTTGTATTATTATCTTCATTAGTATATTGATTTTCTGTATCAATGTTTTCATCATCTTCGTCATCCTCTTCATAAGAACTATCATTGCCTTCATTATTCTCCTCATTTTCTAATTTTTTCAGATTAGCAACTGCATATACGCCATATTGTTCTAAAAATAATTTTGCTTCATCATGATCAACATTTAGCTGTCTGAATTTATTTAATATTCGGGCATACATACGAATTCTTGCTTTTTGACGTTCAAGTTCGCTCGTATCTTCGGATGTTGGTTTACCTATAGTTAGCCATAGGACGACTTGAGCTTTATTTTTATCGAGATCTTTTTCGCGATAATCGATCTGATGTTTCGTAAGCAAACCGTTCAAATCATCTTTAGAAGCTGTACATAAGATTCGGTAGCAGCCTAAAATAGCTTTTTTTAATGATGAATGCCCTTGATTTTCAAGGTTTAAACAATTAGAAAAATTCTCTCTTATTTCATTTATTAAAGATTCTAATTTCATTTTTTATCTCCTATAAAATTGCTTTATTATTGTTTTACCAAGTGAGTTTTACTCATTTGATACCTTTATTTTCTCAAAATATGATATGAAGGACTAGACTTGTAAAAAAATAGCTAGTCACGTTTTAAAAGTGACTAGCTTGGTAAGTCGTTGAAATTTATGTGTATTTTTGTTTGTTGATAATGCTTGTTTGTACTTTTTTAACAAAGACTAGTCGCGTTTAAAATGTGACTAGTCTTGTTAGGTCGTGATTATTCGTATGTAAAATGTGGTTTTGCAAAAGGAGCTGCTTTAGGTTTTATTTTGTAGTTTGTTTTAATTTTTTCTTCGGGAAGTATAAATTTATAAAAGTCAGAAGGGTTATTTTTATGTTTTTGACTTAGCAATATTTTCTGGGCATATAATGAATAGCCAATAACATCATTAAATATTTTGGCGTTTGTTTCTGCATCAGAAAGAATATTACCAAGTGTCGTTGAAATAAAATTTTTCTTTTGAGTTATATATTGTTTTTTATCTGTTTTATATATTTCTTCAATCGACAGAGGAAGATTAGGTATTTTATCATTAGCATATAAGGCTTCTATATAACCGTAGATAAGATGTGCAGAATGTTTAAAATTTTTCCACACGGTTTCTTCTAAGCCTTTATTTGCAATCATTACATATTCATAGAATTTATTGTTTTTGTTTGCAACTTCGCAAAAAGCTTTTTTGTAGCTGATATTTTTTGTATCGTTATTAACAAACTTTATTAGTATATTTTTGATAATGGCATAGATTCCAAAGAAATAAAGGCTTTTTTGGTGAAAAGCGTCTTGTATTGAAGCCCAATTTTTTTCATATAATAAGCTATCAAATCCTCCAAGTTTTTGAAATTCATCATATTCACATTTGTAAGCGTAATAATCGCTGGTTTTATTTTTGGGTGAAACGTTATCTATGCTGTCACAAATATATTTTTTTTGAATAGATGGGCGATTTTCATCCAATATCATTTTCATTGTCTTAAAAGAAATAGGAAGTTTATATTGGTTAATTTCTTCAAGATTGTTGGGGGCTAACATATAGGGAAAAAAATTCATTAATAAAATCTGTTTGATTGGTTTGTTTAATGTAAATCCATGATGCAAATAAGGAAAATTTATTTCAATATTGTTTTGAATTGTGTTCGAGATCATGTTTTTCTCCTTATATATAAAGATAACTTAAATCTAATCCGGTATAGGTTAAATCTTTGGAAATGGTTTTATAGAGCTCTTTGACTGATATACTGCCATAGTGTTTTGACAGGCTCTTGGTGTCACGTTCCCAACCGCATAATATTTCTACGCGTTCTTCCGCTGTGCCATGATTCCGGTATTCGGTTCGTACTGTATGGCGAAAACTATGAAAAACGTGATGTTTTTGGAGTTTATCATCGGGATTGGAAATTGTTTCATTAACCTTATCCAGTGTTCGGTTAAACCATTTTGAAAAATATCCGGACAAACCGTCGCGTTTGTTGTCATTAAATTGGGGAAATAAGGTTTGTGCTTTATTGTGTTTATCTAAGCGGCGTTGTTCAACATATTTAAGAAATCCCATTTTTTTGAGGGCAGGGTGAATGGGGACAATTCTTATACCGGCAAAGGTTTTGACTCTTTTACCGGCATTGTCATTGATACTAAAGCAATCAACGCCTTCTTTGGTGATTATATCATCTGTGGTCATCTGGCAAATTTCGTTAAGTCTGGCTCCGGTATATAAGGCAATTAACGGAATCCAAAAGAAAGTATCCCGAATAATCCTTTTGCCGGGTTTGAAACGTCCTCTTTTTTCATTTAAACAACCGCGGTAAACAGGAAGGTTAAATATTGCTTGCAGTTGGGCAGTATTGAACGGTAAATATTTTTCTCCTTTTTGTGCTTTAATATCCTGAGCGGGAACCTCTGCCGCGATCATTGGGTTTTTATCTATAAATTCTTTAGCTAAGGCCCATTTGAAAACAGAGCTGAGGGTTTGAACATAATCGCCCTGAGTTTTTACTGATATGCGGGGAAGGGTATCATCGGCACGAGCCATTTTAACGGCTTCTTGAATGGTTTTCCCATTGGTTTTGCCAATACCAAAATGTTTAGGAATGTAAGAAACAGTATATAAAAGTTCTTGAATGTCATCAGAGGTAATTTTGCGAATCGGTTTGTCAGCTCCCAATAAATCCGCCATTATGTTCATTTTGGCGGCAACTCTTTCTTTGGTTTCGGGAGATGTATTGTCGCGTTTGGGTGTGTTGTTGTAATATTCGACAACTTGCATTAGAGTTACATCGGGCTTGCGGTTCATTTCTTCTTTTAGTCGGGCATTGATTTCTAATTGATTATAATAAACCGTATTAATTAACTGGGGATCAATTTCACCGCGATAACCTTTAATATATTCGATAATATACCGCAAAAACTGAATTTTTGCCCGCATAAAGGCATTAAGCACAATATCTTTGCTTTCGGAAGTCGGTTGGGCAATAATTTGTTCGTGGAAGTAAGTTTTGACTTCGTTTTCAATTTCCTGATAATCCCACTGCGTATATTTATACTCAAATGCGTTTAGCAGGTCTTGGTAATATTTACGTTCTTCTGTTTTATTTGCCGTATTTTGCAGGCGTTTCGTTTCATGTTTGGTTTTGGTCAACAGCCAGTCATATGCCAGTTCATCGGCTTCTTGTTGCTCATAATTATAGGCTGAATTGCGAATATGGTTAATTTTAGCTGCTTTTTTATTATATGCAAATTTAATTGCGTTATACTTATGAAGGGTGTCGGTTCCCATGAGGCTGATTGTTGCGGTATTGGCATTTAAAAAGTCCTGATCGGTAAATTGGCTAAAATCCATTTGATCCGCCGTTTGAATATCGTCTGTTTCCTCATCGTCATCATCAATAAGGTCAGGCACAGAGGTTTTGGCCTTTATTTTGCTTTCTACGTCATTTAATAATTTACGCCGAATAGCCATGGTTTCAAATTCCGCTCGCAGTTTTGCCAGTTTATAATCCTTGGTTTTTAACGATCTCCATATCTGTTTTTTACCATATTCGGAAATCAAGCACCTGGGAATAGTAATGATAGTATAGTAAGAGCTTCCTCGATTGTAAAGTTTCATATCAGTCCTTTTCCAAAGACTAATTTAGGGGCGAAACATTAGCAATTTTTGCAAAAAAAAATTAGCACCTGCCATTAGCAGATGCCAACTTATTGACTTGTGTTTTGTGTGAAAATCTTTGAAAATCAAAGACTTAAACAAATAATGGCTGGGGTGGCAGGATTCGAACCTACGAATGTCGGCACCAAAAGCCGATGCCTTACCACTTGGCGACACCCCATTAAAAAAATGCCGTTTAAAACAACTCCAAACCATTTCTGCCGGCAACCGCAATAATGCTAAAATGCTTAGGCAGGCGTTTTTGGAATTATTTGCTCTATATCTATGCTAAAAAATCCATTATTGCAAGCATTTTATTTGGTTCTTTTGATTATTTTCTTCTTTTCCTCGCGGGCTTTGAGTTCATCCAGATCCCGTTCCGTTGCGATTTTATCCAGAATGGTTTTAACAACCTTGTCAATATCCTTGTTTTCGCGGTAATCGGCGGGCAGGGCGAAATTGACCCTGCCGTCGGAAAGCAGTTTGACCGCCTGTTTTTTGTTTTTGCTTTTTGGCGTATAGACGGCGATGGCGTTGCCGTTTCTTTCTTTGACCAGTCGCATGGACGGAATGTCGGTCATTCCGTCGCCGAAATATATCATTCGTGTAAACGGTATCGGGCGTTCGTCGTCAGGCATGAATTCGTTGACGGCGCGGTCTTCCAGTTTGCCGAGCCCTTTGTTGATTTTGGAAAGATACTGGGTTTTGGTCGAATAGTTAACAACCCTGGCCGGCCAGACCGGGCAGCCGTCCTCGTCATAAGCATAGCTGCAGCCGAATACGTCGGTAAAATATTTGCGGATGGAACAGCCCGCGATAATTTCTTCATATCCGGCGGAAATGATATAATGTTCGATTTCCAGATCCAAAGCCGCGCCAAAGCGGTCAATCCGCTCAAACCAGGTTTCGACGCCTTCAAAATATTCAATGTTCTGCCCGCAGCGAAAAAAGTTTTCTTTCGTCAGCTTGACGCCTTTTTCTTTGGCCGTTTTGGTAAAGTAATACATACTGCCGGTAACCTGATCGGCACAGTTGTCGACAGACCATTGGTTGGCTTTTTTCCAAAAGGCTTTCGGTTTCATGCCGAGTTCCGGAATCAGGCCGTAGTTCTGCATGTCGCAGGTGCTCAGCGTTCCGTCGAAGTCATAAATCAAAGCGACTTTGGTTGAATTCTTAGCCATTTTTGTATTATCTCCCTTGCTTTTTGAATTTAATTATACTACAACAAATAAGTTAAAATTTAATCAATATTTTATGGACAAGGATTTAGAAAATGGTTGCTAAAACAATGGATCAGCTTGTATCGCTGTGCAAACGCCGCGGGTTTATTTTCCAAAACGCCGATATTTACGGCGGTTTGCAGGGCGTGTATGACTACGGTCCGTTGGGCGTTGAGCTGAAGAACAACCTCAAAAGCGCCTGGTGGCGCGCCATGGTCTATGAGCGTGACGATATTGAGGGTTTGGACGCCGCCATTTTGACCAATCGCAAAGTTCTGCATTATTCCGGGCATGAAGACACTTTTTCCGATCCGATGACCGACTGCAAGAAATGCAAGGGACGATTTCGCGCCGATCATATTAAAGACGGCAAGTGTCCGAACTGCGGCTCGACCGAGCTGACCGAGCCCCGTCCGTTCAATCTGATGTTTAAAACCGCCATCGGTCCGGTTGACGACGGTTCGGTTTTCGGCTATCTGCGTCCGGAAACCGCTCAGGCGATTTTTACCCAGTTCCGCAACGTCGTTGACGCCACCTCCCGCAAGCTGCCGTTCGGCATCGCCCAAATCGGCAAGTCTTTCCGCAACGAAATTACGCCGCGCAACTTCATTTTTCGCGTTCGCGAGTTTGAGCAGGCGGAATTGGAATATTTCGTTATGCCGGGCGAAGACGAAAAATGGCATGAATATTGGAAGGAAGCCCGTATCAAATGGTGGGAAGAGCAGGGGTTGAAGCGTGAAAACATCAATATTTATACGACCCCGAAAGAGGACCTCGCGCATTATGCCAAAGCCTGCTATGACATCGAATATCAGTTTCCGCACGGCATGGAAGAGCTTGAAGGCATTGCCAATCGCACCGATTATGACCTTGGCAACCATACCAAGGCGCAGGAGGAAATGAACCTGACGTCGCATTGTCATCCCAACCCGGATTCAACCCAGAAACTCTGCATTATGGACGACAGCAACAAATGGGTTGTTCCCTTCGTCATTGAGCCGTCCATGGGTGTTGACCGCGGCGTTTTGGCCGTTATGACCGAGGCTTACGAAGAAGAGGATTTGGGCGGAGGTAACAGCCGTATCGTGCTGAAACTCAAAAAACATCTGGCGCCGATTAAGGTTGCCGTTATCCCGCTGAAGAAGAACAATGAGGCGATTATGAACAAATGCCATGAGATTAAGCAGAACCTGCTGAAACTCGGTATCGGCCGCGTTGCGCTGGAAAATACCGGCAACATCGGCAAGGCTTACCGTCGCCATGATGAGGTCGGAACCCCGCTCTGTATCACGGTCGATTTTGAAACCATCGAAAATCAGCCGGAAAGCGTAACCGTCCGCGACCGTGACACCATGGAACAGCATCGCGTTAATATTGCCGACCTGCCGGCTTATCTCCGCGAATACTTCCTTTAATAAAAAGCCCCTCGGTAAGGGGCTTTTTATTTAGTTTGTCAGAGCGTCGGTTTCGGCTTCGTCGCGAAGGATTTCGCCATATAATTCCATTCCGCCGTTTAAAATGTAAATATTGTCAAAGCCGCGGTTTTCGAGAATTCTGGCCGCTGCATAAGAGCCGGCGCCGTAGCGGCAGTAAAGTACGACTTTCTTTTCGTGCGGAATGGCGTCAAGGTTGTTGCGGAGTGCGGTCAACGGGATATTTACCGCGTTTTCGATATGTCCGGCGTCAAAATCCTGCGGCGTGCGGATGTCAATCAGCATAATTTCGTCTTTAAGTTCCTGCAGGCCTTTGTAATTAACGGTTTTGACGCGTTCGGAGAGAAGATTGTCTGCCATGGAGCCGAGATTGTTGATGACGTCTTTGCCTGCCGAAAACGGCGGCGCATAGGCAAATTCGGCATTTTCAAGCCCGGCGGCATGCATTCCGTTTTGCATAGCCAAAGCCAGAATGTCAATCCTTTTGCTGACGTTTCCTCTGCCGATTGCCTGTGCACCGAGAATTTTGCCGTCGGCATCAAACAGCAGTTTAAGCAGCAGAAGTTCATTGTCCGGCATATAGGCTGAATGGTCAAAACCGTAAAGATTAAAATGTTTGTACGAAATGCCTGCCTTTTTCAGTTTTTCTTCATTGGCGCCGGCGGAGGCTGCCGTCATTTCAAATACCTTGATAATCGACGTGCCGAGGGCATGTTCAAACCGGCTGTCCAAACCGCCCAGGTGGTCGGCAATGACTTTAGCTTCCTTTACGGCCAGTCCGGCCTGTGCCATTCGAACCGGTTGCCGCGTAATGAAATCCGTAACTTCGACGTCGTCGCCGGCCGCATAAATGTCTTTGTCCGAAGTCTGCATATGGTCATCGACCTTAATGCCGCCGCTTTTGCCGATTTCCAAATCGGACATGATTGTCAGTTTCGGATCGGGACGAACGCCGGTGGCAACAACGGCCATGTCGTATTCGATTGTCAAACCGTTGTCTAACGTAACTTTGCTGTCGCCGAAACCGGTCAGACGGCGGTTAAGGTAAAGTCTGAGACCTTTGCCGCGCAGATAGTTATGCAGCGTGGCGGCCATATCGTAGTCAAGTCCCGGAAGCAAATGCGGCGAAGCTTCGACGATGGAAACCTTAAGACCCAGCCGCATCAGGTTTTCGGCCATTTCGACGCCGGTATAGCCGCCGCCCATAATTACGACATTCCGGGGCTGGTTGTATTTGACAAAGTCCTTGATTTTGTAAATTGATTCCAGATTGTTGACGGTAAATATCTGTTCTCCGAGAATGCCGTTGATGTCCGGTCTCAGCTGATAGGCGCCGGTGGCAATAATCAGCTTGTCATAACTTTCCGGTTCCCGGCCTTTAACCGTGACGCTTTTCTCTTTCCGGTTAATAAATTCGACTTCCGCGTTCAAACGGCAGTCGATATTGTATTTCTGCTTCATCTGTTCCGGCGTGGTGCCGATAAGCACTTTGCCGTCTTCGACAATGCCGGAAAGCAAATACGGCAGGCCGCAATTGGACAATGCCAGTTCACCGCTTTTTTCAAAAATGACGATTTCGTCATTTTCGTTCAGACGGCGCAGACGCGTGGCGCAGGCTGTGCCGGCCGCGCCGCCGCCGACAATGGCAATCTTCATCATTCTTCTCCCGGTTGTTTGTTTTCCTTCTAAATAAACATTGCCGGGACGATATCAAGCGCCGAAATGGGAAATTTTCAGCAAAATAACGCCGCTGATGATGAAAATGACGCCGAGCCAGCTGTAAAGGGTGGAAGCGTCGCCAAAAAACAGAACGCCGAGCAAAAACGTTCCCATAGCGCCGATACCCGTCCAAACGGCATAGGCGACGCTGATGGTAATATGTTTCTGTGCCAGATAAAGGAATGCGCCGCTCAGGGTCATGGCGGCCACCGAGAAGACGATCCAGACGATTTTGTGTTCCGACAGATGCGCCATTTTAAAACCAAGCGGCCAGCCGATTTCAAACAGCGCCGCCGTAATCAGATAAATCCAGGCCATGTTGTTCTCCTTACCGGATATATAGTCTTAAAGGCGCATAAAAAAAGAGCCGGAACAGCGTTTGGCTGTTGCGGCTCTTCTTTCTAGTTTTTGCCGAGAGCAATATCCAAAATGTCTTTGGCGCTTTGAGCTTTCCTTATGCCGGAGTGGTCAATACTCTGCCATAAAAACAGATGGTGCCTGTTTTCTTTCCAGATTGGGCAGGTAACAATGCCGAGACTGTCCGACAAGTGGCGGGGATTGTCATCAATGAAGAAAACTTCGTCATATCCCGCCGCGGCTTGCCGCAAGGCGTCTTCCTTGGTCTGCTTCATGCCGACACAAATGATTTTTTCAAAACAGTCGGCATAATGCTCTTCAATGTTTTTGCGCCGTTGTGCAGCAAAATTCGGATCGCTGGAACTGATGATGGCCAGGTCGAAACAGCGGTCACGCAGCTCAAACACCAACTCGGGCATTCCTTTAACCGGCAGCAGGTTTCTGAAAGTCTGCGACTGATGAAAATAGTCTCCGAATTCCAGATACGGCTCGGGATCATGCAGGAAATCCTCAATGATGTTGTCCCAGTCTTCATCGCTTAGTGACATGCCGTGATAATTGGCAAATACAGCTCTCATTGATGTCCACAGGTCTAACAAAACGCCGTCGACATCGAAAATAAATAATCGTTTCATGAATACATATTTAAAAAGTGACACAATAGATACTGAGTTAGAAACTTATTATGTATTGTGTCAAAATTTTTGTCAAGAGTCGTCGATAACCTTTTTCAGGCTGTCGTCGGCATAATACCCGGCGCGTACGGCTGCTTTGCGTATTTCCGGCGGTTTATCCAGATTTTTGCGCTCCAGGCCGATGTTCATTTCCTTGATTCTTGCCTCCTGTGCCAGCCATTCGGGATTCGCTTCTGCCGGGGCAGGACGGTTTTGCTTTTTGAAGTTCTTTAATCCCATGGCGGCCATCATTTCCCGGATGGCGGTCTGCTGCATATGCGTCAGTCCGCCGGTGCCGCCTTTCTTGCTGCGGGCTTTGCGAATAAGCGCCAGCCGCAGGTTGGTAAAAAAACGGTAACGGAAATTGAGCAGCGTCCGCCGGATAATGTGCGTAATGTCCGTATGACGCAGTTTCTGAAACTGATAGGTCTGAGCCAGCATAATTCCCTTGGTAATCTGCCGCTTCAGTTTTTCACGGTTGCGATGCTCTTCAACCATGTAACAACGGCGGATTTTCTGTTTGAAAAGGAGTTTTCCCTCATCGTCCGTGCCGCTGTCATGACGCAGATGCCGCAAAGCCCTGCGGCGGGAAAACGTTTTGGAAATCAGTCTGATAACGGCCGCAGCCGACAATACCGCCAGAATTGCCGCGGCGAACATAAACGGAGAAAGATATTGTACGTCATTGTTCATAAAAGCATTATACCCGAATATTTTTGAAACACAACACTTTGCTGTTTTTTGCTTGACTCTCGGCGCAAAAGCTTATATAAAGCAGAAAATTAATAAGGTTTTTTACCAAAGGACAAGACCAAAACTTATACACGCCGAGGCGTGCCGCCAGTCAGCGAGGGTTCGCACACTGGCGTGCAATAGTATGTAGGCACGGGTTTTGAAACGGGTGCAAGGGAGCATCGCGGTTTCGGGGCACGATGTCGACAGGTTGGCGCTCAGGCCGTCGCCTGCGTGCAATAGTATATAGGTAAGGGTTTTGTAGACAGAAGGAATAAAACGATTTTTGAAACGCTGACAGATAAACTGGGTTCCGTCTTTTCCAAAATTACCTCCAGGGGTGTTTTGAGCGAAAAGGACATTGACGACGCCATGCGCGAAATCCGCATTGCGCTGCTGGAAGCCGATGTTTCGCTGCCGGTGGTAAAGGAATTCATTGCCAAAGTCAAGGAACAGTCCGTCGGCGAGAAGGTTGTCCGTTCGATTCAGCCCGGGCAGATGGTGGTCAAAATCGTCCATGATGAATTGGTCAAGCTGCTCGGCGGCGAAGGTTCCGAACTGAATTTGAACGCCGTTCCGCCGGCATGTATTCTGATGGTTGGCTTGCAGGGTTCCGGCAAAACCACGACTTCGGCCAAAATTGCCAACCGGCTGAAGAACAAAAAGAAAGTCATGCTGGTTTCGTTGGACATTTATCGCCCGGCCGCGCAGGAACAGCTGGCGCAGCTGGCTGAACAGACCGGCGTTTACGCTTTGCCGGTCATTAAAGGCGAAAAGCCGGCCGAAACGACCAGAAGGGCGATCAGCGAAGGCAAAAAGGGCGGCTTTGACGTTATTATTCTGGACTCCGCCGGTCGTCTGCACATTGACGAAGAGTTGATGAACGAAGTCGTCGAAGTCAAAAAAATTGCCAATCCGGTTGAAACCTTGCTGCTGGCCGATGCGATGATTGGTCAGGATTCTTGCACGGTAGCCCGCGAATTTAACGAAAAAGTCGGTATTACCGGTATTGTGCTCACGCGTATCGACGGTTCGGCCCGTGCCGGCGCGGCGCTGTCGATGAAGATGGTTGCCGGCGTGCCGATAAAGTTTTTGGGCACCGGCGAAAAGATAGACGAGTTTGAGGAGTTTCATCCCGACCGTCTGGCCGGCCGCATCCTGGGGCAGGGCGACGTTGTGTCTTTGGTCGAGAAGGCCATTGAGAACGTAGACCGGGACGAAGCCGAAAAAATGGCGCAGAAGATGATGAAAGGCAAGTTTGACCTGGAAGATATGCTTGCGCAATTAAGACAGATTCAAAAGCTGGGAAGCATGGGCAGCCTGATTGGCATGATACCCGGGCTTTCCAGATTTAAAAACCAGATTGAACAGGCCGGCGTCGGCGACAGTCTGGTCAAAAAGCAGGAAGCGATAATCCTTTCCATGACGGCAAAGGAGCGCCGCAATCCTGATTTAATAAAGGCCTCGCGCAAAAAACGCATTGCGGCGGGTGCCGGTGTTGAAGTTCATGAGGTTAACAAACTGCTTAAGTCTTATGAGCAGATGTCAGCCATGATGAAGAGAATGGGCAGGATGGGCGGCATGAAGGCTTTGGCCGGCATGGGCGGTCTGTCCGGCCTTAAAAATGGTCCGTTGGGCGGAATGCTTGGCGGAATGGGTAATCGGTTTCCGTTTTAGCCATAAGGCGGATGCCGGAACTTAAATTAACTGAAGAAAGGACAAAAAAATGGCAGTTCGTATCAGACTATCCCGCGGTGGTTCCAAAAAGCGCCCCTTCTACAAAGTAGTGGCCGCTGATCAGAGAGCTCCCCGTGATGGCAGATTCATTGAAAAATTAGGCACGTTTAATCCTCTGTTGCCGAAAGATCATGCAGAGAGATTCGTCATCAACGAAGAAAGAGTTAAATATTGGCTCGGAAACGGCGCACAGCCGACCGAAAGAATGCAGAAAATGCTGTCTGCCCTCGGTCTGTGCTCTGCTCCGGTAATCCGTGAACAGCCGAAGAAATCTGCTCCGAAAGCCAAGGCTCAGGAAAGAATGAAAGAAAAAGCCGAGAAAGCTGCCGCTGCTGCCGAAGCTGCTGCTCAGGCCGCTGCCGAACCCGCTTCCGAAGAAGCTCAGGCTTAATTTGATTTTGCTTTGTTATTTTTAGGAAAACAGCTTTTTTAAACCGGAAAAAGAGATGGAAAAATCAGAACGGATTTGTTTGGGGGCAGTCGTCGGCGTCCATGGTATTAAAGGCGAGGTTAAAGTTAAGAGCTTTACCGAAGTCGACCGTGACCTCGACAAATACGGCCCGGTTGAAAACAAGGCCGGCGATAAGGTTTTTTCCGTCAAGGTAACCGGACATTCCAAGGAGCTGCTGCGGGTAAAGATTAAAGGCGTGGATGACCGCAGTCTTGCCGAAACGCTTGTCGGAACGGAATTCTACGTCAGCAAAAGCGCTTTGCCCGAACCGGAAGAAGACGAATATTACCATGCCGATTTGATTGGTTTGACGGTAAGGGAAAAAAATTCCGGTAAGGAGGCGGGAACGGTTGCCGGAGTTTATAACTTCGGAGCCGGAGACATTCTCGAACTCAAGCTCAAAAAGAGCGGGCGGTTAGAGATGATACCGTTTACGAAGCAGTACGTTCCGGTCGTGAATGTTAAAGAAGGCTTTATTATTGTTGAATCTGCGATAATGAACTTTGCTCAAGATGATGCAGAGGAAGAAGTTTCCGATGAAGGTTAAAATACTGACCATATTCCCGGAGATTTTTCCGGGGTTTCTCGGTTGTTCCTTAACCGGAAAGGCCTTGGACAGGGGTCTGTGGAAACTTGAAACCGTTAATATCCGCGACTATGCTTTTGACAGGCACGGTTCGGTAGACGACACTCCCTGCGGAGGCGGAGCCGGTATGATTATGCGTCCCGATGTCCTCGATGCGGCACTCAAAGCCAATTATGACAAGGGCCGTCTGATTTATATGTCCCCTCGCGGAGAGCCTCTTACCCAGGCTAAAGTTCATGAACTGTCATTGGAAGAAGAAATTACCGTTGTCTGCGGCCGGTTTGAAGGCGTTGACGAGCGTGTGCTCGAAGCCCGCAATATCGAAGAAATCAGCATCGGCGATTATATTCTTACCGGGGGCGAGCAGGCGGCTATGATTATGCTGGATGCTGTTGTCAGATTGATTCCGGGGGTTCTCGGCAATGCTGAATCGACGGCCAACGAAAGTTTCGAAAACGGGCTTCTTGAGCATCCACAGTATACACGGCCGATAGTTTGGGACGGACGCGAAGTACCGGAGGTTCTTTTAAGCGGACATCATCAGAATATTGCCGATTGGCGGCACGAAAAAGCAATGGAAGTAACAAAGCGCAAACGGCCGGACCTTTATAAGAAATATCTTGATTCTAAAAAGGTTTAGGTATATAGAGAACTTAAATAATTAAAAGGGTAAAACTAATGAACATTATCGAAAACTTAGAAAAAGAGCAGATGGAAAAGCTCACGGCAGGTAAAAACATCCCGAACTTTAAGCCGGGTGATACCTTGAAAGTTCATACCAAAGTTAAGGAAGGCGACCGCGAACGTATTCAGGTTTATGAAGGTGTTTGCATCGCTCGCAAAAACGACGGTCTGAACTCTTCTTTCACGGTCAGAAAGATTTCTTTCGGCGAAGGCGTAGAGCGTGTGTTCCCGCTGTATTCTCCGAATGTAGCCAAAATCGAAGTCGCCCGTATCGGTAAGGTACGTCGTGCGAAACTGTACTTCCTGCGCGCTCTGCGCGGTCGTTCGGCTCGTATTGCCGACGATCTGGCCGCAGCCGCCAAGGCTCGTGAAGAAAACAAAGACGCCGAATAAGCGTTTTTATGCACAAAAACCTCCCAGCTTCCAAAGCTGGGAGGTTTTTGCATATGAAATTAACATAAAGTCAGTAAAAAACGGTTAGTTTTCTTAATATGATACAAAATAGACATAAAAGATGGCCGCTCAAAATATTTGTATAAACTAAAAAATTAATAGATTTTAGAGCGTCAAATTAATTGATTATGGGGGGTTATTCGGTACAATAAATTTATAAAAAATATTGTCATCGGAAGAAAATGAAAAAACTATATGCGCTAATGCCCATTGGTAGCAGGCTTTCCAACAGTTGTACCTTTATAAGTAAAAACAAGCGCTTTTTATTTGTCGTGCTTTCCTTGGCTTTGTTGGAAATTTCGTTTTTGCGGGACTTTATATATTTTGAAAAAACAGGGCTGGATCCATCCTGGATGTGGGCGATGAACAATATTTTTGCATTTGTTCCCGGAAAGGACTGGGCTTTCACTTATGGGCCTCTGGGGTTTATGTTTGTCCCGCAAATGGTTGGAAACAACGTATTCTGGGCAAATTTGCTTAACAATTTTCTGCCGGTCAGTTTATTGATTGGAGGCGTAGGATATCTGATATTTCGTCAGTACCGGTTAGATGGAAAAAGTGCGCTTTTCCGGGCTTCCGTCTTGCTGGGATTTTGGTTGCTGTTCTTTCCTTTGCCTTATCATTGGGAATTGGTATCTTTTGTTCTGTCTGTGTGTTTGCTGTCTTTAACCGGTAAAATCAAAATTTTTAGAGTGCTTTCGGTTGTTTCCGGTGCTTTGTTGGCATTTACGTTGCTTCTCAAATTTAATGTTTTTGTATGCAATACGCTCATATATTCGTTTCTTGCGCTTATTTTTTTGTTTAAAGGCCGGCGTTTATTTTGGAATTTTGCCTTTGGCGCCGGGACGGCTTTTCTGGTTGGACTTGTTTTAGCTATTGTTTTTATTTTTAAGAATCCGGCAAATTTTGCGGAATGGTTGGCAGCCTGTTTAGATATTTCGTCATATTTCAGCCAGGTCATGATTTGGAGCGTAAGGGGGTATCCTCTTTTATATATTGCGCTCTTATTGCTTGTTTTGTATTTGCTGCTTTTGGGAGTTTGTTTTTTTAGAAATAAAGAATGTTTTAATTTGCTTTTTATCGGACTTCCTTTAGCGTTTTTTTCTTTTAAATGCGGTTTTGTCAGGGCCGACTCTGTTCATCTGATAACATTTTTTACGCTGTTTTTCTATTTATGTAGTTTGATTTTGTTTTTAACTTACAATCGGGATAAAAACAATGTCTTCGTCTGGCAATTGACCGTTTTCTATATTGTGTTTGGGGCTTGTGTTCAATTATTTTCAACCCTGCAAGTAAATTTTGAACGAGCTTTATCTGTAGAGCGGCAGCTGGATGTTCTGAAAAACTATGCTGAAGTTAGGCGTCAACAATATGCAACGCGGAAACTGCCGCAAAGCTGGCTTGATATAATCGGCAAACAAGCAGTTGAAGCGCTTCCTTATGAGCTGTCATATATTCCGGCCAATGAACTCAATTGGAAAATCAATCCGATTATACAATTATATTCGGCCTATTCGAAACGATTAGATGAAAAAAGCGCCGCGTCATTTTCCGAAGACACCCGCGCAGGTTTTATAATAACCGAATTTTCGGCGATTGACGGGCGAAATATGATATTGGATACACCCGCTACATGGAGTGCGATTCGGCAGAATTATAAGGTTAGCCAAAAAGATGACCGTAAAATTTTACTCCAAAAGCGGACAAATGCTGAAAAGGCCAAATTTGTACCGGTCAAATGTAAAAATATATCGCTTAATCAAAAAATAAGAGTTTCTGACCTGAAAAGAAAAGGCGGTTTGCTTTATGCTTCATTAGCTGTTCGCCCCACATTATGGGGACGTGTCCGAACTTTCCTATTTAAAGCTGCGCCGGTATTGATGGTTGTTCGCCGTTCGGATAAAACGGTAAAAATATATAAGCTGGCACCGGACACTTTGCAAAATCCTTTTCCGATATCCTTAATCCCTGACAATATTTCAGAATTTCATGATTTGCTGACTGGACAGGATAAAGGATTGATTACCGAATTTCTGATTTTTGCCGATGAAGATAACTGGCAGAAGAAAATACAGATGAAGTTGTATAAAAGGGAATTTGAAAATGACTGATAAAAAAGTTGGTATCATCGGAGGATGCGGACATGTCGGTATACCGCTGGGATTAGTCTTGGCAGATAACGGCTGTCGGGTTACTTTGATTGACACCAATCAAAATGCGGTTGATAAGATAAATTCGCATGAACTGCCGTTTCTTGAGGAAGGAGCCGAAGCAGTGCTGCGCCGTTGCGGTGGTAAAAGTCTGTTTGCAACGACAGATATACAAGAAGTCCGTAAGCAGGATGTGATTATTTTTGTGGTCGGTACGCCGGTCGATGAGCATCTGTCCCCGAAAATAAATGATGTTTTGAATGTTATTAAAGCTTATATGCCTTTTTTAAGAAAAAATCAGTTGGTTGTCTTGCGGAGTACTGTTTTCCCCGGTGTTACAGCAGTGGTTTACGATTTGTTATTACAACATTTTGAAAATCCCAAATTAGCGTTTTGTCCGGAACGTATTGTGCAGGGAAAAGGTATTCGGGAACTTTACGCCTTGCCGCAGGTTGTGTCCGGTATCGGCGAAAAGGCTGTTGCCGAGGCCGCGGATCTTTTTTCTGCGTTTTCGCCGAAAATTGTTTATTTGGAACCTCGGGAAGCCGAACTTGCCAAACTGATGACAAACACTTGGCGATATATTGAGTTTGCAATAGCAAACCAGTTTTATATGTTGACCGAAAGGGAAGGAATGGATTTCTATAAAATTTTAAATGCTGTTAAGAATGAGTATCCCAGAGCACGGCATTATGCTTCGGCCGGTCTTGCGGCAGGACCGTGTTTATTTAAAGATTGTATGCAAATGGTGGCTTTTTCTAACAATCAGTTCTTCTTAGGAACTTCGGCAATGCTTGTTAACGAAGGTCTGCCAAAGTTTTTGGTTGAACGGATGGAACAAAAAATAAACGGTTTGGCTCATAAAAAAATTGCCTTGTTGGGAATGACTTTTAAGCCGGATAATGATGACACCAGGGAGAGTTTATCTTTTAAGTTGAAAAAAGAATTAGAGTTTAAGATGGCTGAGGTTTTGCCCGTGGATCCTTATGTGGAAGGCATGATGAATCTGAAGGAAGCGATAGATAAAGCCGATGGCGTGATTCTGGGCGTTCCTCATCGGGAGTTTAGAAATTTAAAAATAGGCAAGCCCTATGTCGATTGTTGGAATATATGGCGTTCATAAGCGTTTTAAGGAGAAAAAGTTGAAAATTTTGGTAACGGGTTCGGCAGGATTTATTTGCGGATATACAATTGAAGAATTATTAAACAACGGACACGAAATTGTCGGAATTGATAATTATTCAAAATATGGAAAAATAAAAAAGTCGTATGATAGCCATCCTCATTACACTTTTGTGGAAGATGATGTTAAAAATACGTCATTAATAAAAGAATTAATCGCAGATTGTGACCAGGTTCTGGCCGGGGCAGCCATGGTTGGGGGAATCTCCTACTTCCATAAAAACGCATATGATTTATTGGCGGAAAATGAACGGATTATGGCTTCGACGTTTGAGGCGGCAATTTGGGCATATCAACATAAAAAATTGCAGAAAATAAATGTGTTGTCATCATCAATGGTTTATGAGTCGGCAACGAAGTGGCCGTCAAAAGAAGGCGATGAACGCCTGATGCCGCCGCCAAACAGCACTTACGGGTTTCAGAAATTGGCATGTGAATATTATTGTCAGGGCGCATTTGAGCAATATGGTCTTCCATATACCATTATACGCCCGTTTAATTGTGTAGGAATTGGCGAGAAAAAGGCGTTGTGTGATGGGGAAATTTACTCGGGAAATGTAAAATTGGCAATGAGTCATGTTGTGCCGGATATCATAAAAAAAGTTTTGCTGGGACAAAATCCTTTGCATATCTTGGGCGAAGGAAATCAAATCCGTCATTATACCTATGCCGGAGATTTGGCGCGGGGAATTCGTTTATGTATAGAGCGTCAGGAGGCAATAAATCAGGATTTTAATTTATCTGCGGCAACATCAACGACAGTCCTGGAACTGGCAGAAATGATTTGGAGCAGGATTAATCCGAAACAACCGTTTGCCTGTGTTAGTGATAAGCCGTTTAAATATGATGTCCGGAAAAGAGTTCCTGATGTAAGCAAAGCGGCAGATTTGTTGGGATTTGAGGCTAAAACCTCTTTAGATGCAATGTTGGATGAACTTATTCCATGGATTAAAACCCAAATAGAACTGGGAGGGATTTAGTGTTTTGGCAAAAAAATTATCGGCATCGGTTTGATGATGTTTTGTTCTGGGAGCAAAGCCGTTTATTGTGATGGAGAAAATGGGTGATTGATGTTTCTATCGTGATTCCGGTATATAATGAAGCGGAGAATATTATCGAAACGCTGACAAACATTGAGAATAAGCTGTTGTTTGCCCATGAAATTTTAATTGTTTATGATATGGATAATGACAACACGCTGCCGGTTGTCAAAAGCTTTCCGCCGCAGGAAAGGTGTCAAATCAGGTTGTTAAAAAATAAATATCGGTCCGGAGCGCTTAATGCTGTCAAAACCGGCTTTGAGGAAGCCGACGGCGAGATGATAATTGTTACCATGGCCGATTTGTCTGATGCCCCGGAAACCATTAACGAAATGGTGCAAAAAGCAAAAGACGAACAGGCCGATATTGTTTGCGGCTCTCGTTATATGAAAGGCGGAAGACAAATTGGCGGCGGCTTTGTTAAGTCGACATTATCGCGTTGTGCCGGATATTCTCTGCGTTACCTCGCTGGGGTTCCGACACATGATGCAACCAATAGCTTTAAGCTGTATAAAAAATCGTTTTTAAGCCAACAGACCATTGAAAGCAGCGGTGGCTTTGAGTTGGGATTGGAGCTGGTAATCAAGGCTTTTTTGCAAGGTTATAAAATAGCTGAAGTCCCGACCGTTTGGCGGGATAGAAAAAATGGCAGGAGTCATTTTCAACTTGTCAGGTGGTTGCCGTTTTATTTAAAATGGTATTTTAAAGCATTTACCAAATAGCCGTTGAAAGCTTTTACCTTTTTATAACTGTTGCTGCAAATGGCAAAATTTACGATGTGTTAACAATGTCTTGCAACCCGATGAGCGGAAGCGAGAGCGGTTTCAATCGAACAGGGCCAGTTTTTCATGGTCCAGTCGCCGGCAATAAGCATATTTTTCCATGCCGTGCGGCAGTCGGCCGGGCGTTGGGCATTGTTGCGCCGATCCTGCCGGATGGTCGCCCTTTTATGCCGCAGAACCCTGTAAGGCGGCAGAAAGGCTGCGGCATGGCCGCGCAGGGCGCAGATTTCCTTCCAGACTTCCAAGGCCAGATTACGGTCGGAAAGGTTTAGTTCGCCGCTGTTGCTGATTGTAACGGCGGTCACTCCGGGAGACGTAAACAGCCACTGTGCCGCAGAACCGGACAATCCCAGAAAATCGCTGCCGCCGGGCAGGCTTATCTGCATGCTGGTTCGGAAAAAGACGTTGGTAATTTCGTTGTATTCAAAATCATGTCCGCCAAATATTTTTGTATAATTGTGCGCGTCCATTGCCGCAATGACTTTGTCCTGCGGCAGCAGGGCAATGTTTTCTTTGTTGAAGATCAGTTTATAAAGATAACCGTCTTGGGCGGCAAAGCCGGTCAGTTTCCGCCCGGATTTTACATTAAGCCCTTTGCACAACGGCCTGATCAGGCAATCGCTCAAATCGCCGCGGGAGAACCAGACCTTCAGCTGTCCGGACGTAAAGGGAAACAGCTTGCCGAGCGTTTTGGCGATGATGCCGGGAGCAGCCCTGTCCGGCGGCAGGTTGAACAAAGCCAGAGACTTTTCTTTGAGGTTGGCGAATTGCCCGGCATTTATTCTCTTTGCGGCCATATCATAAAAGACGGCTTTGGCAAATTTTGCGTCTTGGCCGAGATACGCAGCGGCCAGACGGTTGCCGTGCAAAACGGCATGTGTCGCGTTATCCAGAGTTATGCCGAGTTTTGGGTCTGCAAACGAAAAGCAGCGTCCGCCCGGATGCTCCGCCGCCTCATAAACGGTTATTTCCGCTTGCGGATATTTCCGCCGGATAAGCTGCGCCGCCTGCAAGCCGGCAACACCGGCTCCGATAATGTGATATTTGGGCTGAACCGCGGCCATTACGAAGCCAGCAGAGCCTTGACCGCCAGAGCGAGCTTACCGAATCTGCCGATGGTCGGTTTCGGTGAAATTACTTCCCAGCCGCGCTCCTGCATGATGTCGAAATATTTTTTGTAAATGCCGGCAATGATTTTAACCGGACGCGCGGTTTTCTTGTCGAGATATTTGATTAGTTCGTAAGATTTTTTGAAGTCTTCATTGGCAATTTTAGCCAGCTCTTCGCGGGCGATGGCCAGATTCTTGTCGGTAACGACGGCCCGCGGGTCGGTAGCGGTAATTTCGGCTTTTTGCAGAAACTCGCGCGGAATGTACAGACGATTGCTGAGAGCATCTTCTTTGACGTCGCGCAAAATGTTGGTAATCTGCAGTGCGTTGCCCAGCGAAGAGGAAAGCTCTTCTATCATTTTTTCGTCGCTGCAGCCGAAAATTCGCAGCGAAAGGCTGCCCGGCACGCCTGCCACGCCGCGGCAGTAACGGTAAAAATCGCTGAGCCGGGGCGCCTGCACCGGATTGGGCACGTCCATCGAAATGCTGTCAATCAGACGCAGAAACTCGGATTTCGGCAGTTTGAAACGCATACAGTTTTTATAAATGCGACGGCCGATTTCGGTAGCCGGAACCTTTTTGTCATAGATGTTGTCCAGCTCTTCGCGCCAGGCCTGCAAAAGTTCCTGTTTTTCGGCAATGCTGCTGTCGCCGTCGACAATGTCGTCAATATGCCTGCAAAAGGCATACAAAGTATACATGGCCTCACGTTTGGCCTTGGGCAGAAACCTCATGCTCCAGAAGAAAGATGTCCCTGACTTTCTGACAATTTTTTTTATATCGTTCATACCAGACCTTTTGTCATCAATGTTTTCGTCTTTGTAAACAAGCCTTTGGCAATGCCGCGGACGGCGGCTGCAATCCAGTCAAATTTCGAAAACTTTATTTCCTTTGCCAAGACATCGCCTTTCTCTAACTTTTTTACCATAATAACGGTTAAGGAAAGGATAACGCCCAGCTCCATCCGGAGCCGCCGGCTTTTTACGATCGAAGGCAGAATTTCCGCCTCTTTGATTAAACCTTGCACTTTTTGCAAAATGGCTTTTTTCAGCTGACTTAACTGCGGCGTTTCCCTGTCGTTGCTCAAATCGCGGACTTTTACGCCGTACTCTTTCAGCATATCAGCAGGAATATACACCCTTTTTAATAATTTTGCATCATATTTTAAATCCTGCAGGTGATTTTGTATCTGCAGCGCGACGCAAAGCGCGGTTCCCGGCAGATAGGTCGAAGGGTTTTCGTCGTGAAGAGCCAGCATGAAACGCCCCACCGGAGCCGCCGACCAGCGACAGTATTCAACCAGCTGTCCCCAGGTTTCGTATTTGTAATTTCTGGCGTCCTGCCTGAAAGCTGTTAATAAGTCGGTCAGTAAGGAAAAAGACAGGTTCTCGCCGATAAAGTCCCTGCGCAGCGTTTTGATAAAAGCAAGTTTGCGGCCCTTGTAGTCGATTCGTTCGTATAAAATGTCTTCCATTTCGCCAAGCTGCAAAAGCTTGTCTTTCATGCTGAGCTTGGGGTTGTCGGCAATGTCGTCGGCGTAACGGGCAAAACGATAATACTGAGCTACCAGCGGCCGCAGCTTCTTGTCAATCAGCAGCGAACCGACCGGAAAATTTTCGTCTTTGGCTTGTTTATGCCTTGTTTTCATTCAGTTTCTCCAGCCAGGGCGACAAATCGGCCAGCGCCCGTTCGCAATAGGCGGTTTTACGCTCTGAACCTTTAATTTTGCGGAATTTTCCGCTGGCTGTCTTTTCGCCCGAAATAGTCGGGAAGATACCGAAGTTAATATTCATCGGCTGATAATTTTCAACGTTGGTGTCATCGGTCAGGTGTGAAAGCATGGCCCCGAAAGCGGTAGTGCGCGGCGGCAGCGCCGGCATTCGGCCCGCGGTTTCCGTTGCGGCGAAATATCCGGCCAGCAGCCCGACGGCCGCGCTTTCGATATAGCCTTCGCAGCCGGTAATCTGCCCGGCGAAGCTGATATGCGGCAGCTTCTTCAGCCGCAGAAACTCGTCCAACAGCACCGGACTTTTGATGAACGTGTTTTTATGAATGCCTCCCAATCGTGCAAATTCAGCTTTTTCCAGCCCGGGAATCATTCGGAAAATCCGTTCCTGCTCGCCGTACTTCATTTTGGTCTGAAAGCCGACCATGTTGCGCAGCGTGTCTTCCTTGTTGTCCTGCCGCAGCTGAACCACGGCGTAGGGCTTTTCGCTGCTGTGCGGATTCGTCAGGCCGACCGGTTTCATCGGGCCGAAAACCAGCGTTTCGATACCGCGTTCGGCCATTACTTCAACCGGCAGGCAGCCGTCGAAATACTGTGCCTCTTCAAAATCGTGAAACTCGACTTTCTGCGCTTTCAGCAGTTCGTCGACAAAGCGGTAATATTCTTCTTTCGAAAGCGGGCAGTTGATGTAGTCCAGCCTGTCGCCCTTGTCATAGCGGGATTGATACCAGGCTTTTGAAAAGTCGATGCTGTCCTTGAAAACGACCGGGGCAATCGCGTCATAAAACGACAGCGCCTGATGGTCGGTTTTTTCCAGAATGGCGTGCGCCAGCTTGTCGCTGGTCAGCGGTCCGGTGGCAATAATCGTCCGTCCGAAGTCTTCGCCGGGAAGCTCGCCGATTTCTTCATGTCTGACGCTGATGAGCGGATGGCTTTTGATCTTTTGCGTTATCAGGGCTGCAAAACCGTCCCTGTCGACGGCCAGCGCGCCGCCCGCGGGAACTTTCGTCTGGTCGGCGCATTCCATAATCAGCGACCCGGCACGGCGCATTTCTTCATGCATCAGGCCCACGGCGTTGTGCAGATAATCGTCCGAGCGCAGGGAATTTGAGCAGACCAGTTCGGCAAAGTCAGCGTTTTTGTGAGCCGGCGAATATTTCTGCGGTTTCATTTCGTGCAGGACAACGCCGATGCCGCGGCGGGCAATCTGCCACGCGGCCTCGCAGCCGGCCAGTCCGGCCCCGATGACGTGAATGGTTTTGTCTTTCATCTTTACCCCCTGAAGTTATCGGAAATTTAGCTTTTTTTCTGTTTTTTGTAAACCAAAATTTTAGCATTCTTCTTATTGATAACTTACAGCTAACGCTTTGCTAATTTGCAAAAAACGGATATAGTAGGCGGATAGGAAAGGATGCGATTCTGTAATGATGCGAAAATTTTGGGTCATATTCGGCTTTTGTGCCGCTTTTTGGGCAGCTTCGCCGCAGGCTGACGAAGAGTATGATCCTGCCGTTTATCCGGAGCTGGCCGAAAACGAAGCCCGTGCCAATGAAGGGCTGCCGCCGCTGCAGGCTCCGGTGCCCGCCTCCATGGCTCAAACGTCTTTGTCGCCGACCCGCAATGGTTCCGTGATTGACGCTCCCAGGTTTGTAGAGGAGGCCGACATGAATTTTGACGACGTCGGCAATGCGCTGGGCGAAGAAGAAAGCGGATCCGCCGCGCCGGCCGATATTCCGATGCTGCAGAAATCGCCGGTGCTGCTGAATCAGCCGACGGCCGCCGCGCCTGACGCGGCTTCTCCCTCAGCCGCCGGAGAAACAGGAGAAATAAAAGTCGACGCCGCACAGCCTCTGACCGAAAACCTGAAGGAAAGCGGCAGTGGCGACGGCAAACTGCCGCTGCCCAAAGTCAGCGGCACCTGGATTAACAAGTTGGCCGCGACGGCGGAGGGAAAAACTGCCGCACCGCAGACGTCGGCGGCGACGGCGGCATCTTCTCCGGAAACCGATTTGGAAACCATGGTTGAAAAGGCCAAGCGCCGTAATCAGCGCTCCAACGCTTCGGTCTTTGACATATCCGGCGCCATGCTCCGCATGTCTTTTCAGCAGATAGACGATACGCTTACCCGCCGGGGATTTCGCCGCAGCATGCAGAAAATGGACATCCCGAACTTTATTCGCTGGCGCAATGAGGATAAATGCCGCGCCGCCGGCGTTGTCGGTTACGAAAGGTTGGAAAACTGCGTTATAAAAATAGCCAAACGCGACAAGCATCAGTATGTCGAAACCGCCTCCTATGCCAAATACGACACCAAGGAAAGCATCGAGGTCAGATTTACCAGCAACTTTACCAACAACAAGGCTTATAAGATTTCCTACAAAAGCGAGGCTGCCAACATTACCGGCAATTCGCAGAAGGCAATTTATCTGCGTAACATAAAAATTTACGATTTTTGGAAAAAAATTAACCAAAAGTATGGTAACCCAGACAACCGCGACGACGTCATCTGGGGGTTGGGCGGCAATAAGCCCTATCTGCAGGCGGCGACCGGCCGGCTCGTCCTGGAAGATCCGATGCTCCGCGAACTGGACTATACCCGGATGTCCCGCGAGGACCAGCGTTTTATGAATACCGATTTATACAGTTTTTAGGTGAAAAATGGAAAATACTTTGTCTGTCTCCGAAATTTCTGAATTGGTCTGTACCCGTATCAGCCATGACCTTATCGGCAACATCGGTGCTGTGTCCAATGCCGTGGAACTGCTGGAAGAGGGGGATATGGACTTTATGGACGATATTCGTTCGATTCTCAAGGTCAGTTCCGGCGTGCTGACGGCGCGGCTCAAGTTTTTCCGCATGGCCTTCGGCGTTGACAATGCCAATCTGGAAAAACTGGATCTTGTCGAAAAAACGACGGCTGATTATCTTAAAACTCTTGGCAATGTCAATTATCCCATCAGTCTGACTATGCGGCTCAGCAACTGGCAATTGAGCAAAATGGCCATGCTTGCGGTAATGATACTGGCAGACACTTTTATCAAAGGCGGAAACATTGAGGTTCGCGAAGAAACCGGCCGTCTGCTGATTCTGGCGGCGGGCGAAAGCCGCTCGGCCGAAAAAATCGGCGCCGTTGCCGCCGCCGTTAATGGAAAATTAATCGAACGAACGGCACAATACGCCCCCGTATTTTATTTGCAGGAACTTTTAAGCAAATTTAAACTGAAACTGAATATAATCGAAGATAAGGGCTTCGGTTTGAGCATTGAATAGGTGTTGTAGATGGCAAAATGTGTAATAGCTGACGATTCGCGCATCATTCGCATGCTGCTCTCCAAGATTATGGCCAATCTTAACTTCGAGGTCATTGAGGCTGAAGACGGCGAAGAGGTGGTGGAAATGGTGGAGCTGAACGAGCCGGCTGTTGTCATCATGGACTGGCGTCTGCCGGTTTTGGACGGTATCGACGCGCTTTATAAAATACGCAGCCTCAAAAAAATCAAACAGCCGAAAGTCATGTTCTGTTCTTCGCTTGTCGACGTCGACAAAATCCGCGAGGCGCTGGACGGCGGTGCCGACGATTATATAATGAAACCCTTTGATGAAGAAATCATCATTACCAAACTTGAGATTCTTGGCCTGATTTAGGAGATAAGCTCATGAGAAAAAGCGATTACCATTATCTTCTCGGCCTCCTTAAAGACAATGCCGGCTGGGATTTTGACGACGACGAATATTTTATCATTGATAAAAAGATGTATAATTTTGTCCGCGAGAAGGGCTATGCCTCGGTAGAAGAGCTGATTGCCGAGCTGAAAATGGGGCAGAAAGCGCTGCTTTGGCAGGTTGTCGAGGCGCTGGCTCTGTCAGAAACAAGCTTTTATCGCGATTATAAGGTTTTTAAGAATTTTGAAGACACGATTTTGCCGCATATCCGGGAGTTGAACCGCGGCGCCAAAAAACTCCGTATATGGAGCCTTGGCTGTTCTTCCGGTCAGGAAACCTATTCAATCGCCATCGCAGTCAGAAACAAGCTGCTTAATGTCGGCGACTGGGACATCAAAATTATCGGTACCGACTTGTCGACGGTCTCCGTAACCAAGGCACAGCGCGGACTGTATAACCAGTTCGAAATTCAGATGGGTCTGAATGCCCGCATGATAATCGACAATTTTCATCAGGAACAGGGCGGCTGGATGATAAACGACGATATCGCCGAAATGGTCGAGTTTCGCCGCTATAACTTGATGGATGACCTGACTTTCATGGATAAGTTTGACATCATTTTCTGCCGCAATGTTTTGCACTTTTTTAATAGGGACATGCAGCGCCGCCTGCTGGAAAAAATTTATACGCGTCAGGCGGAAGGCGGCTTTTTGTACCTTGGCTATAATGAAAATATCAGCGGCCTTGACGACTTTTATGAGCCGGTTCCCGGCTTGACCTGCCTGTACCAGGCCCGGATCATGCCGGCACAGCTTGATAAGCCGGTAATTGAAGACGAAGGCGACGGCGTTACCGATGACAATATGCCGTCTTTTGTTCGTCCGGTAAACTTGTCCTACCGCCGCCCGGTGCTCTCCGAAACGCTGAAAAAATAAGTTTTGTCAGTGGTTGCTTGGTGAAATGTAAACGGTTTCGCAGTTGTCACACCAGGTTGTCGAAGTTGAAGGGCAATTGCCGACAGCAGACGTCGTGCACCATGTTGCGGAGGAAACGCCTGTTGAACCGCAGTATCCATAGTAATGACACATCCAACATTCGCCTTCGGAAATGCTTTCAGATACAAAGTTGAGGGTTATCTGATAGCTGTCACCGCAAACTTCTTTTGAACATTGGCTGTAGCAGCTGTTTCCGCATTCGGTTTTTCCTGAATAAACTTTGCTGTAGCCGGTTGGGCAAATTGTGTCAGTCCACCCTGAAGAACAAACATCACTACAGCATTTTTTGCAGGATTCAAATTTTTGGATTG
>OKWR01000403.1_pt1 | contig 48745 bp, 45 predicted proteins | sample 1607101 | NCBI WGS metagenome assembly OKWR01 (sample SAMN04414076, study PRJEB24778) | human gut metagenome | material: faecal | host: Homo sapiens
AGTCTCACGAGATTTGAGACTGAGTGAGACTCTATGATATAGCAAAATGCGATAATACTGGCATTTTCAGGTGGATTATAAAGTTGTAGTCTCAAGTCAGTTTCATTTCTGAAATTGTTTGTTGAGACTAACATGAGACTGAGGAGGTTCAAAATCATGAACATAAGCAAAAAGGATTGGAAATTATTTCGAGAAAGATTATCAGACTGGCAAGAAAATTATATGGAAGGTCTTGTTAAAGAGTATGTAAATTTTCTAAATGATGATAAAAAGCCTGCATCAGATAAATTCTGGGAACTTGAAAAACGGATAAAAGAGGATAAGCGTCATCCGGGAGTTATCATGGAGATGAGTAAGTCAGAGGTGATATGGGATATTGTTCGGCTTATTAGACTGAAAGTAATTACATATGATGATTTATCAGACTTCAGTGACGAATTACAGATGGAAGTAAAAGAATACTTGAGATGAGCAGGTGATGGAACGGTTAGGATTATTCCTAAGAGAAAGCCTGTAAAGGTAATGGTAGATGAAATGGAGCTGATCAAATGACAAGAGTTTATTTCGTCCGTCACGCGCAGCCGGAACACGATTGGGAAGATGACAGGACAAGACCTTTGACGGAAGAAGGTAAGAAAGATTCTGCAATTGTGCTGGGATTTTTGAAGGATAAGAAAATAGATGCGTTTTATTGCAGTCCGTATAAACGTAGCGTGGAAACCATTGCAGAGGCAGCAGATTTTTTCACAAAAGAGATTATAACAGATGAGAGATTGAGGGAGCGTGAAAAGGGACCTGATGGAAACAACCACGGAATGTTCCGGAAACGATGGGCTGACCATAATTATCATGAAGAAGGCGGAGAGTCTATTGCTATGGTGCAAAATCGTAACATAGAGGCACTGAATGAGATTTTGTCAGATAATACGGATAAAGATATTGTTATAGGAACCCATGGTACTGCCCTTAGTACGATATTGAATTTTTATGATAATAATTTTGGCTGTGAAGATTTTCTGCGAATTATAGATTGGATGCCATATATTATCGAACTGGACTTTGAAAGCAGTTGTAACGCAACCTGTGTTCATGAGAAAGAAGCGAAAACGGAATCTGAATGTCCGCTTTACAGTTTTAAGTTGGCTGCCAAACAGGAACATTGTCATATAGAGAAGGAATTTAAGGGTAGATAGCATGCGGATAAAAATGCTCGGTGAAGAATTCTGCAGTCATAATATTGAGATTGGCGTAAAGAGATGAAAAGAACAAGGGTATCAACTTCTCCAAGGAAGTGGAATTTTTCAAGGAGGAAATAAAAATGTTTAAGGTTGCAATATTACAAAAACGTGCCATTCATGCACAAATAGATAAGAACATTGAAAGTATCATTATGGCAATGAAAGAGGCTTCGGAAAACCAGGCAGATATTCTTTTGCTGCCGGAATGTTTTATTACAGGATATGATTTGCCTATGTCATATGAAAAAAGCATTGCAGATGATGATCTAAGAATTGCAAAAATATGTGAGAATGCTAAAAAATATAAAGTAGGCGTAGTACTTACTGCGTTTACAAAAGGCAATAAACAACCGCAGAACTCAGCCTTTGTTATCGACAAATCGGGTAATATATTGATGAAGTATTCTAAAGTACATACATGTGATTTTGCAGATGAAAAAAATGTTGAGTCAGGGAAAGAGTTTAAGGTGTGCGATTTTGAAGGAACACAATTAGGCATTATGATCTGTTATGACAGAGAGTATCCGGAAAGCGCAAGAATACTGATGCTGAAAGGTGCAGAGGTTATTCTTGTACCGAATGATTGTGGTTCTATGCAGCCAAGAGTAAGTGCACTTTCTACAAGAGCATATGAAAATATGGTCGCAGTTGCTATGGCAAATCCGAATGGAGATAATGCTGGATGTTCCTGTGCATTTAATCCCATTTGTTGGGATAGAAATGGAAACTGTGTTGATAACACAGTTTTGCTGGCTGACGATAAGACAGAGGGGATTTTATATGCGGAGTTTGATATGGAAGCTATTAGAGAATATAGGAATCGGGAAATGTTAGGAAACACATTTCGTAAGGTAGAAGCATACAGTCAGTTGTTAAGTAAAGAAATCAAGGAACCATTTATAAGGGATGGTCAGAATAGATAAGCCAGGAGTAACTGTCATGAACATATGTTTTGAAAAAGATGGCGGAATAATATGTAGCTATGATATAATATTAAGGAGATTGCTATGTCATTGGGATTAAGAAGAGGAACCGTGCAGCTTGAGCCACATGATAAACAGTGGGATGATGTTGCTGCTCAAACAATCAAAACACTTAAATCCATATTGGGTGATGATGCTATCGATATACAGCATATTGGGAGTACAGCAATACCGGCAATCAAAGCGAAACCGATTATTGATATTGCTGTTGGGGTAACTGACTTTGAGAAAATAATGTCACATAATGAGCAGTTAGAGAAGGAAGGGATTTTTTACCGCGGTTCAGATGTCGAACATCAGGTCCTTTATGTAATGGGTGATATGGAGGCGGATATCAGGACACATCATATTCATATTGTAAAATGGAACGGAACCGAATGGAAGAATTATATTCATTTCAGGGATTATCTTAATGCCAATGAGAATGTGGCATTGCAGTATGAAAAATTAAAGGAAGAACTTGAAAGTAAGTATGCAGATGACAGGGTCGCATACACGAAAGGCAAACAGAATATGATAAACAAAATTTCACGCAAATGAAAGAGGAGTGACCTATGATGCACAGAAGTTGATTTCTGACATTCACAGGCAGCCGTAGGTAGGGCAAGAAGACCAACTGTGAGGTGTCAGGAGAAATCCTGGCATCTTTTTTATGAGAAGAAATAGAATAAGCTGTGAATAAAGGGATAGCATAATGCAACGATTTTTAACAAAATTCAGTAGATAATGTTAAGGGAAGTTGGTCGTAAGGCCACTTTTTATATGCTAAAATATGTTAAAAATAATTGCAAAGGTGGGAAAATATGGATAGCACAAGAAGAATATATCTGGATAATATTCGCTGGATCACGGTCTGCATTGTTGTAATTTATCACGTGATTTATATGTACAACGGCGTCCAGCCGTTTGGAGTAATCGGTCCGTTTAAAGAACAACAGCTGCAGGATGCTTTTCAATATTTTGTATATCCCTGGATGATGGCTTTATTATTTACGGTGTCTGGTATGACAGTCAGATATTATATGGAAAAGCATAATGTAAAAGAATTTATTCGAGATAAAACACGCAAGCTGTTGGTTCCTTCCACCGTTGGACTTTTTGTTTTTCAATGGATATTGGGATATTATAATATGAAAATCAGCGGTGCTTTGGAAAGTTTTGAGTCAGTTCCAGGAATAGTTCGGTATGTGATCATGGCTATATCAGGAATCGGCGTTCTTTGGTATATACAGGTGTTATGGATTTTTTCGATGCTTTTGCTGCTGGTGAGAAAATTTAAAAGGGATCGTATCTGGAAAAAAGGAGAAAAAACACCAGTATGGCTGCTGGTTTTGTTAACTGTCTGTGTATATGGATTCTCACAAGTTCTTAATACGCCGGTAGTAACTGTGTACCGGTTTGGAATTTACGGGTTCTGTTTTTTTACAGGTTATTTTATTTTTTCACATGATGAGGTTGTTGAACGCTTAAGTAAATGGTGGGGGATTTTTTTGATTGTGGCTGGTGCAACGGGAATATTCTACACAATATATTATTTTGGTAAAAATTATGCGGTAGCTCCTGTGCTTAATAATCTGCCTGCCTGTATTTATTGTTGGTTTTCAATTCTTGCGATTTTGGCATTTATGAAAAAATATGGGAACGCGGAAAACAAAGTATCAAGATGGATGTTAAAAAAATCCTGGGGAATTTATGTTTTTCATTATCTTCCATTAGCTTGTGTAGCTTATTACCTTAGAAGTTTTACATCAGAACTTCCGGAAGGAATTGTCTATATAGTTGTGGGAATCAGTGCATTTGCAGGAGCATTGCTTTTGTATGAAATCATCAGAAGGATACCGATTATCTGTTGGTGTGTATTAGGACTGAAAAAGGAGAAAAAAGATGTTTAAAGACAACCTTGTATCCCTGCGTAAAATGCATGGATTTTCGCAGGATGAGCTGGCCGAAAAGATTGGTATAAGCAGACAGACACTTTCAAAATACGAAACAGGAGAATCTTTACCTGATATTGAGAAGTGTAAACTCCTGGCAGAAGTATTGGATGTAAGTCTGGATGATTTGGTAAATTATGACAGAGAAAACAGCAATGATCTTGGCCTGGGTGTTCCGCCAAAGGGAAAGCATGTTTTTGGAATCACGAAAGTGGGAGAGAAAGGTCAGATTGTGATACCGGCAAAAGCAAGAAAAATATTTGATATTCAGCCAGGGGATAATCTGATCCTATTGGGCGATGAAAGTCAGGGAATTGCTATTATCAAAGAAAAAAGACTAGTGGAGATATTAAACGGAAATGAATGATAAGCCCTGCGTCCGTGAACACCAACCCAATGCACTAAAACATTCAAACTCATTCAAAAACAGCCTTAAAACGTCAAAATAGACAAAAATGAATTTGCATTTTTGTGAACGAACACGATTGAATTTGAACGAGTTTGGCGATACAATAAACTTAACAAAAGCGAAGAAGAAAGGAGGAGGGCAGATGATCTACACGGTAACGTTTAACCCGTCGCTTGACTATATCGTAGGGGTTGACGATTTCAGATTAGGAGCTACGAACCGCACATCCTATGAACAGATGCTTGCCGGCGGAAAAGGAATCAATGTGTCCTATGTTTTGAAAAATCTCGGTTTTGAAAGCACAGCATTCGGATTTCTGGCAGGCTTTGTCGGAGAGGAAATCAGACGGAAGGTTGCGGCAGATGGCATCCATGCGGATTTTCTGACACTTTCAGAGGGAGTATCCCGAATCAATGTGAAACTGAAAAACATTGACGGGACGGAGATCAACGGAATGGGACCGGACATCGCGGCGGATCAGGTTTCGGCGCTTCGGGAGAAGATCAATCAGTTAAAGGCGGGTGACATCCTCGTGCTCGCGGGAAGTATTCCGCAGTCCATGCCGGATACGATTTATATGGACATCATGGCGGATCTGCAGGACAAAGGCGTTGAAATCGCAGTCGATGCGACGCGGGATTTGTTGATGAATGTACTTCCCTATCGCCCGTTTTTAATCAAGCCAAACAACCATGAGTTGGGTGAGATTTTCGGCGTAGAGCTTAAAAAAAGGGAAGAGGTCATCCCTTATGCGAAAAAGCTGCAGGAGAAAGGCGCGAAAAACGTCCTCGTATCCATGGCAGGAGAAGGTGCTGTGCTGATTGACGAGAACGGGCGCGAATATATGAGCCCTGTGCCGAAGGGAAAGGTTGTCAACGCGGTTGGCGCAGGAGACTCGATGGTAGCGGGTTTTATCGCAGGATACCTTGAAAAAAAGGATTACGAATATGCATTCCACATGGGGATTGCATCCGGAAGCGCGAGCGCATTTTCCGAACAGCTTGCGACCCGGGCTGAAGTCGAAGCATTGTTGAAAACAATGCATTCCGCAGGATAAGCGGTTTAAGAACGGAGGAGTTATGAGAATTACGGATTTGCTCGATAAAAGAAGCGTGATGCTGTATGCTGCGCCTTCGGACAAAAAGCAGACGCTTGAACAGGCAATTTCTCTCATGGTACAGAGCGGCAAGATCGCTGACGAAGAAGCTTACAGGCAGCAGGTTTTTGCAAGAGAAGAAGAATCCACGACCGGAATTGGGGAAGGAATTGCGATTCCCCACGGGAAATGTGATGCAGTGACCAGGCCCGGGCTTGCGGCAATGGTCATTCCGGGCGGTGTGGATTTTGATTCGCTGGACGGCGAACCGGTTACCCTGCTTTTCCTGATTGCAGCGCCGAACACGAAGGACAATGTACACCTTGATGTGCTCAGTAAGCTTTCCATGATGCTGATGGATGAGGAGTTTACTGCAAAGCTGCGCAGCGCAAAGAGCGTGGATGAATTTATGCAGATCGTTGATGCTGCAGATTCCGAGCGCGTAAGCATTGATGAACAGTTACAGACAAAGGACGGAGCTGCAAGTAAGATCCTTGCCGTTACCTCCTGCCCGACCGGTATCGCACATACCTATATGGCGGCAGAGGGACTGGAAAAGGCGGCTGCCAAGGCAGGATGCACGATCAAGATCGAGACAAGAGGCTCCGGCGGAGCGAAAAATGTCCTGACGGAGCAGGAAATCGCAGACGCGGACTGTATTATCGTAGCGGCGGATGCGAAGGTCCCGATGGAACGCTTCGATGGAAAGCATGTGATCGAATGTCAGGTTTCGGACGGTATCAGCAAGGCGGAGGAGCTGATCGATCGGGCGCTGAAGCAGGATGCACCGATTTATAAGTCAGGAACGCATACGGAAAGCTCCAAAGCTACCCAGGGAAAATCCGGCAGCATGGCACATAAAATTTATATGCAGCTGATGAACGGTGTATCCCATATGCTTCCCTTCGTTGTCGGCGGCGGTATCCTGATCGCACTTGCATTTTTGATCGATGGTCAGTGCGTGGACATCAACCTGTTGTCTGAGGCAGAGCGGGCAAATTTCGGTACGATTACCCCTGCAGCGGCATTTTTGAAAGGAATCGGCGGCGTTTCCTTTGGACTGATGCTTCCTGTACTCGCTGGTTTTATCGCGGAAGCGATTGCGGACAGACCCGGACTTGCGCTCGGCTTTGTCGGCGGTATGATTGCGGCAAACGGAAAATCCGGTTTCCTTGGCGCTCTGGCAGCAGGCTTCCTTGCAGGCTACATCATCCTGCTGTTAAAGAAGGTCTGCGATAAGCTCCCCGAAAGCCTGGAAAAGCTCGCTCCTGTATTGTTTTATCCCGTATTCGGTATCCTGATTATGGGCGGCGCAATGAACTTCGTGATCGAACCTGTCATGGGAGCGATCAATACAGCCTTAAATTCCGGACTTGCCAGCATGAGCGGTTCCAGCAAAATCCTGCTCGGCTTCATCCTCGGAGGCATGATGTCTGTCGATATGGGCGGCCCGTTCAACAAAGCGGCATATGTATTTGGAACCGCTTCGATTGCGGCAGGCAACTACGATATTATGGCAGCAGTTATGATCGGCGGAATGGTTCCTCCCTGTGCAATCGCCCTTGCTACCTTACTTTTTAAAGATAAGTTTACAAAAGAAGAAAGACAGTCCGGTCCGGTCAACTTCATTATGGGTCTGGCATTTATCACAGAGGGCGCAATCCCGTATGCAGCGTCCGATCCGCTTCATGTACTGCCTGCCTGCATCATCGGCGCAGGAATTTCCGGCGCACTCTCCGAGGTATTTCAATGTACTTTGATGGCGCCCCACGGCGGAATCTTTGTATTCCCGGTTGTTGGAAACGCGATGATGTATCTGGTAGCGCTCGTGATCGGAACGATTGTATCAACCGCACTCCTTGGATTACTGAAAAAGAAAGCTGCCTGAAACGGTTCCGATGGATAAAAAAGAATAGCTTCTTACGCTCAAAGGAAAAGAAGACGTCACATTGGATGGACATCACATGATGTTGTATGCTAACATAGGAAGCACCGGGGATCCTACGATGGTGTGAAAGCGGCGCGGTCAGCCCGCGTACACAAATGTGATCGAAATGGAGATATTATGTTAACAGAAAAACGTCAGGAAGAAATTGTACGGCTGGTATATGAGCGGGAGAGCATCACAGTAGCGGAGCTGAAAGAAATTCTCCACAGTTCGGAATCGACGATCCGGCGTGATATCATTGCGCTCGATCAGGAGGGCAGGCTGACAAAGGTGTTCGGCGGGGCGATTGCACTGCGTACAGCCCAGATTGTCAACAAAGAACTTTCGATGGTGCAGAAAAAAGATCTCCAGATTGCAGAAAAACAGGCGATCGCGCGTTATGCCGCGTCGCTGATCGAGCGGGATGACTGCGTTTATCTGGACGCCGGAACATCGACCGGTTGGATGATCGAATATATCCGCGAAGCACAGGCAACCTATGTGACGAACGCGCTGTCCCATGCAAAGCGGCTTGCGGACAAGGGCTTCCATGTGATTTTGATCGGAGGGGAGCCAAAAAGCTCAACGGATGCGATCGTTGGCGCAGAAGCGGTTGTGAATCTCCAGAAATACCATTTCAGCAAGGGATTTTTCGGGACGAACGGCGTAGAACAAAACGGCGGCTTTACGACGCCGGACGCGAGGGAAGCGATGGTCAAGCAGACTGCGGTGAAAAATACGCAGCTCGCAAACCGCTATTTCCTGGCGACGTCTTCCAAATTCGGGAAAGTGTACGCCGTGACCTTCGCAGGCTTCGAGGGCGGAGTGATCCTGACGGAAGCGCTCGTGCAGGAAAGTCTGCCGAAGAGCGTCAGGGTTGTCAATGTGAACCAATCGGAACAATAAATTCCTGTCTGCGCAGGCACAGAGCAATAGAAGGGAGATTTTATCGCATGAAGGTTATGTTTGTAAATGGAAGCAGCCACCTCCACGGAACCACCATGGCAGCGATTGAAGAGATGGAAAAGGTATTCCGTGCAGAGGGGATTGAAACGGAGGTCATTCAGGTCGGCGGTAAGCCGATCGCAGATTGCTTGCAGTGCAATGTCTGTGGAAAGACCGGAAAATGTGTGTTTACGGATGACGGTGTGAATGAATTTGTGGAAAAGGCAAAGGATGCGGACGGCTTTGTGTTCGCAACGCCAGTCTATTTTGCACACCCGAGCGGACGTATTTTCGATTTCCTGGATCGCGCATTTTACAGCAGTAACGGCTATGAAAACTTCAAATTCAAGCCCGGCGCAGCAGTCGCAATCGCAAGAAGAGGCGGGACGACGGCTTCGCTGGACGCGCTGAACAAATATTTCGGAATCGCACAGATGCCGACCGCAGGCTCGACTTACTGGAATATGGTGCACGGGCTGACGGCGGAGGACGCGCCGAAGGACGAAGAAGGGATGCAGACGATGCGCAACCTTGCCAAAAATATGATCTGGATGATGCGTTGCTTTGAAGCAGGCAAAAAAGCAGGCGTTCCGTATCCCGATACCGAGAAACAGTTTTGCACGAATTTTATCCGCTAAAAAAGACATATGTCGGAGCAGACAAAAAGAAAAGCTTTGCATAATTCCTCCTGTTTTCCGCATACTACCCACATCACACAAATTATGGAAAGTATGTAGGAAGCAGGAGGAACTTTTTTATATGAAAGCAACAGGAATTGTCCGTCGGATTGATGACCTCGGGCGCATCGTAATCCCGAAGGAAATTCGCAGAACGCTGCGGATTCGGGAAGCGGACCCGCTGGAAATCTTTACCGACCGGGAGGGAGAAATCATCCTGAAAAAATATTCTCCGATCGGGGAAATGACGACCTTTGCCAGGCAATATGCAGAAAGCCTTGCACAGGTCTCCGGGCATACGGTTTTGATTGCGGATCGGGATCAGTTTATCGCGGCGGCAGGAGGCTGTCGAAATCTGATTGGAAAACCGCTGAGCCGGGAAATGGAGCAGCAGATCGAAAGTCGCCAGATTGTTCTTGCGACACGTGGAGACCGCACCTTTGTGCAGATCGCTCCGGAAGGCGTGGAGGAATATGTCTGCGAAGCAATCAGCCCGATTAACTGTGAGGGAGACGTGATTGGCGCGGTGGTTTTGCTGGGGCAGAGCAAAACGCCCGGTATGGGGGAAGTGGAACGAAAGCTGATTCAGTCTGCGTCCGGATTTCTTGGGCGGCAGATGGGGCAATGACGCCGGGCAGCAGAGCCGTGGGATGAAACAGGATCAAAAATGAGAACAGTGAGAATGACCTCGCCGCACCGGTGCGATTTTATCACCGATGCGGCGGGTTTTAGAATAGGAAGATACAGCAGAATTTTCAGACATGCTACTTATATATCCTGCCGGGGTGTCAAATGGTTACATAAAATTTGAAAAAAATATAAAAAATTTTGAAATTCCGGAAAAATTTATCTGCATTCTACAATTGTCCCCACTGCAATCGTCAACGCCTGTACCATAAGTTCAAGACTCATACTGGGAGCATTGGAAACGGCGGCAGCAGCCTGATCTGGAAGATAGGGAACGTGGATAAAACCGCAGCGTGCAGAGTTTCTTTTTTCTGCCTGCGAGCTTTCATATAACGCAGCATAGAGCAGGTTGTTGCATACATAAGTCCCGGCGGAGTAGGAGAGCGCAGCGGGAATCCCAGCTGCGCGGAGCCGATCTGTGATCTGCCTGGTCGGAATCGTCGAAAAAAAGGCGTCAGGCGCGCTGCCAACAACCGGCTGGTCGTGCGGCTGGAAGCCTGCGTTATCGGGGGTGCGGGCGTCCCGCAGATTGATGGCGACGCGTTCGATCTGAATGGATGGACTGCCGCCGAACTGTCCGACACAGAGGATGGCATTCGGCTGATGTGCGTTGATTGCAGCCTTGAGCGCATCAATGGAAGCTTCAAATTCGGTCGGGATTTCGCATTTGATGATATCTGCGCCTGCGATCGAATCGTCCAGAGCGCGGACGGCTTCCCAGGAGGGATTGATGGTTTCCCCGCCGAACGGAGTAAAACCGGTTACGAGAATTTTCATGAGTGTGGGATTCCTTTTCTGTAATTATTTTATTTATATTATAAATCAAACCGCCCGGGCTTGCAAACCGCGGCGAAAGCGCCGCTGCAGGATTCCGTGTGCATTTGTTTGCATCCCTGTATCCTCTGTGCTATACTGTATACGGGTTTTTACGAGAAAACGAGGAAATTAACATGAAAACAATCGTAGTTACACTGGATAAAGAACATCCGGATGGGGAAGCGATTCTTCGGGCAGGCGAGATCATCAAAGCCGGCGGGCTGGTGGCGTTTCCGACAGAGACGGTCTACGGACTGGGCGGAGATGCGCTGAATCCGGAATCGTCACGGAAAATATATGCGGCGAAGGGGCGTCCGTCTGACAACCCGCTGATCGTGCACATCTGCCGGTGGGAAGATATTTACAAAATCGCGGATCCGGTTCCGGAAATCGCGCAGCGTCTGGCAGCGCGCTTTTGGCCGGGACCCCTGACGATGATTTTGAATAAAACCGCGCTTGTACCCAAAGAAACGACAGGCGGTCTGGATACGGTAGCGGTGCGGTTCCCGTCCGATTCCATTGCGCAGCGCTTTATCTGCGCGGCGGGTGGATTTGTTGCAGCGCCGAGCGCCAATACGTCCGGCAGACCGAGCCCGACGCTGGCGCAGTATGTAAAAGAGGACATGGACGGCAGGATCGAGATGATCTTAGACGGCGGCGAGGAAGTCGGCATTGGTCTGGAATCTACGATCGTAGACCTGACTGGAGACATTCCGATGATCCTGCGCCCGGGTTATGTGACGCAAAAGATGCTGGAAGAGGTTGCAAATCAGGTGGACGTTGACAAGACGATTTTGGATGCAAACTGCCATTTAAGACCTAAGGCACCCGGAATGCGTTACCGTCACTATGCACCGAAGGGAGACCTGACCATTATCGAGGGTGCGCAGGACGCGGTGAAGGAAGCCATCTGTGAAAAAAGCCGTCAGGCGACGGCAGACGGGCACCGCGTTGGTATCATCGCAACGGACGAGACGATGGAAGCCTACCGTCAAAACAGCAATGCGGCGAGTATCAAAAGCGTTGGGAGCCGTCTGGACGAAGCGGCGGTCGGCAGAAGCCTTTACCGGATTCTGCGGGAATTCGATGATGAAAATCTGGACATCCTGTTTTCGGAATCTTTTGCGGAAAGCGGCTTTGGACAGGCAATTATGAACCGGCTGCTAAAGGCGGCAGGTCATCATGTAGAACAGGTATGAGGAGGAAGATTGAAAAATAAAATTTTTCAATCTCGAGATTTGTGTCTGCGCGCACTTGACACAAACTCGGCATGCGCAAAAAGCGTGCGCAGAAATGAGAGGAAGAAAAATGATAGCATTGGCAAGTGACCACGGTGGATACGAACTGAAACAGAAGGTGATCGGATATCTGGAGGCAAATGGCTATACGTGCCATGATTTCGGCTGCTACAGTCTGGAATCCTGCGATTATCCGGAGTTTGGACGCGCTGCAGCAGAAGCAGTTGCAAAGGGCGAATGTGAAAAGGGAATCGTCATCTGTACAACAGGTATTGGTATTTCGATCGTTGCCAACAAGGTTCCCGGTATCCGCTGCGGACTTTGCGCAGACACCTATTCCGCAAAAATGACAAGAGAGCATAACGATGCAAACATGCTGGCAATGGGCGCTGGAATTGTCGGACCGAACCTGGCTCTGTCGATCGTAGAGACGTTTTTAAATACACCGTTTTCCGGTGATGAAAAGCATGTCAGAAGAATCAATAAGATTGAAGAAGAAGTAAAATAATGGTATGATGTTGGGAACATAAAACGAAGGAGGACAATGAAAATGTCAAAGGTAATGGTAATGGATCATCCCCTGATCCAGCACAAGATCGGTCTGATCCGCAAAAAGGAAACGGGTACAAAAGATTTCAGAGAGACGATCAGCGAAATCGCAATGATGATCTGCTATGAAGCGACCAGACATCTGGAACTGGCAGATGTGCAGATTGAGACTCCCATCTGCAGCACAACAGTAAAAGAGATCAAAGGACGTAAAATGGCCATTGTTCCGATCCTGCGTGCAGGACTGGGGATGGTAGATGGTGCGCTCAAGATGATCCCGGCAGCAAAGATCGGTCATATCGGCCTGTACCGCGACCCTGAGACATTAAAGCCTGTAGAATATTACTGTAAGCTTCCGGCTGACTGCGCAGAAAGAGAAGTTTTCGTTGTTGACCCGATGCTGGCAACCGGCGGCTCTTCCGTAGCAGCAATTCGCATGCTGAAAGAAAAAGGCTGTAAGAAGATCCATTTTCTGTGTATCATTGCAGCTCCTGAGGGCGTAAAGGCAATGCAGGAAGCACATCCTGATGTAGACGTTTATATTGGCGCACTGGATGAGCACTTAAACGAGCACGGCTATATCGTACCCGGTCTGGGCGATGCCGGCGACAGAATTTTTGGCACCAAATAAAACCGGATTTTTATAAGGAGGGTGTATGAAGCGGGAGGATTATATTTCCTGGGATGAATATTTTATGGGAGTAGCCAAGCTCGCGGGAATGCGCTCCAAAGATCCCGGTACGCAGGTCGGGGCATGTATTGTGGGGCAGGACAACAAAATCCTTTCCATGGGGTATAACGGCTTTCCGATCGGCTGCTCTGATGATGAATTTCCCTGGGAGCGGGAGGGGGATACGTTAAAGACGAAGTATCCTTATGTGACGCACAGCGAGTTGAATGCTATTCTAAACTACCGCGGCGGAAGCCTGGCTGGGGCGAAACTCTATGTGACGCTTTTTCCCTGTAATGAATGCGCAAAAGCGATCATCCAGAGCGGAATCCGGGAAGTGATTTACGATTGCGACAAGTATGCGGAAACCCCGTCTGTCCGGGCATCCAAGCGGATGTTTCGGGCAGCGGGCGTGGCGTACAGACCTTACAGCAGAAGCGGACGGACCGTAAAGATGGAGCTTTGATGAGAGGGACAAAACGGGGATTCCGAAGAACAATTGCCAGCCTGCTTGTTTTTTCTCTCTGTATCGCTGCAGTTTCGGCGCTGCCGGCAAGGGCGGACAATAAGATCAATGAGCTGCAGAATCAGATCAAGGAAGAACAGAAAAAACAGAACGATACGAAGGACCAGAAAAAACAGACGGAAAACAATATCAATTCCCTGAACAATGTAAAAACCTCCCTGCAGGGGGAGTTAAACGGTCTGACGGATGACCTGACGCAGATCAGCAGCCGGCTGGAAGAAATCGAACAGAATATTATCGACAAGAACCAGGAAATTTCCGATACGCAGGAAAAGCTGGAGCAGGCGAAGGAGACGGAGAGCAGCCAGTATGCGGCGATGAAGCAGCGGCTGCGTTATCTTTACCGTGACAATAACCGCACGTATTATGAGATTTTATTCAGTGCGATGACGTTTTCTGAACTGCTGAACCAGAGTATTTATGTGGAAAAGCTCCATGAGTACGACCACAGGATGCTTTTGAACTACAAAGCGCAGCGGGAAGCGATTGAAGAGATGGAGGCGAAGCTGGAGGAGGAAAAGGCGCAGTTGGATGATCTGCAGGCTCAGGCAAAGGAGCAGCAGGCGAGTATCATGACGAGCGTCAACAACACCAAAAACAGCATCAGCGCCTACAGCGGACAGATTGCGGAAGCACAGGCCCAGGCGGACGCCCTTGGCAATCAGATTGCAGAGCAGGACAAAAATATTGCAGCCCTCAAAAAACAGCTGCAGGAGGAAATCGCAAAATCCCGTCTTGCTGCGAAATCGGCATGGAGGGACATTTCCGAGGTGAGCTTTGCAGAGGGTGACCGGTATCTTCTGGCAAACCTGATCTACTGCGAAGCGGGCAACCAGCCCTATGCAGGGCAGGTAGCAGTCGGGGCGGTGGTCATCAACCGTGTGCTGAGCTCGGTCTATCCGAACACAGTATCCGGCGTAATTTACCAATATAAGCAGTTTGCACCGGTTCTGGACGGACATCTGGCGATTGCACTTGCAAACGACAGCGCGACGGCGGCATGTTATAAGGCAGCAGATGAAGCGATGTCCGGCTATACAAACGTCGGACGCTGCGTATATTTCAGAACGCCGATTGAAGGTCTGACCGGCATGCAGATCGGCGGGCATATTTTCTACTAAAAGCGGCTGAAATTGCAGATGGTCAGCAGACGGTAATTGAAAGCTCTGTGCTGTTTATGCAGCTGCTATGGAATCTAAAATTTTTATAAACAGACAGATGACAGGATATGTTTGAAAATCTGTCAAAAACAGCAGGAATTTCTGCGGATTTCACAACTGCAAAAATCCTGCTGTTTTTTCATGCCTGCTTATTGCATAAAATGGACGGAAAAACGCGCGAAAACGTCGGGGAAAATGCCAGAAACTATTAAGACAAAGCCAAGAAAACAGGTGGACAAGAAAGCGTAAAATGGGTATAATGGTAGACAGGGATTTCTCCAAAATGGCAGCTTAAAAAGAGCCAGTCAGAGCGAAAATCTCTTAAAAAACCGGTGCATGGCAGGAGGATTTTTGTGGCAAAGCACTCCTTTAACAAAACTGTCTGGCAGTGTCTGACGCTGATTTCACAGTTCGGAATTATGATGCTTGTTCCCACGGGCATGATGTTCGCCCTCGGCTACTGGCTGGATGGCAGGCTCGGGACGCAGTTTTTTGCAATTGTGCTGTTTTTTGTTGGCGTTTTGGCGGGATTTGGGAATATTTATCGGCTGGCGCGGCAAATTTATCAGAAGAAGGACAAAAAGGACAGGGAATGAGAAATTTTTTCAAAAAGATCGATGAAACCGTCCGGGAGATGTGGCTCGGCACTTTTTTGTGGGGATGTCTGTGCGAGCTGGTGTCCGTCTGGTGGGTAAAGGACAGGCTGTACAGCGGTCTTGGCATCCTGATCGGGATGCTGCTTGCCATGGCAGGAATCTGGCACATGTGGAAGGTGCTGGATACAGCGCTGGAGCTCGGGGACGGCGCACAGAAATATGCGACGTCGAAGAATCTTCTCCGGTATGCGGTGGTTTTAGTCGTGTTTGCAGTCCTGATGCTGACACATTTTGCAGACCCGTTAGCGGCGTTTGCGGGTTTGATGGGAATGAAAGCTTCGGCTTATCTGCAGCCTTTTATACGCGGATACAAAGAAAAGAAGAGGAGGTGAGACGATGACGAATGGTATTTTGCTAAATGGTTCGGCTGACATTGATTTTATGATTCACGGCGTCTTTCCCTATCAGTTTTTCGGACAGACGGTGTGGATTACCACAACCCATATCTGTCTCCTGATCGTACTTTTGCTGATCCTTGCGTTTGCGATTGCGGCAAACCGGGCGATGAAGCATGCTTCTGAAGTACCGGGATTTTTCCAGAACATCGTGGAGCTTGTGGTGGAAAAGCTGGACGGCATGGTAAAAATGGTTATGGGAAAGAATGCGGCGAAGTTCGCAAACTATATTGGAACCATATTCATTTTTATCCTGATCAGCAACTTTTCCGGTCTGCTGGGGTTACGTCCGCCGACGGCGGATTACGGCGTTACCCTGCCGCTCGGTCTGGCAACCTTTACGCTGATTCATTACAACAAGCTGAAGCATAAGAAGTTAAAGGGAGCGCTGGCAGAGCTGTGCGATCCGTGGCCAATCTGGGCGCCGATCAATATTATCGGTTATATTGCAGTTCCGGTTTCGCTGTCTTTGCGTCTGTTTGCCAATGTGCTTTCCGGCGTTGTTATGATGGCGCTGGTATACGGACTTCTGCGGGTGATCGCAATCGGCTGGCCTGCAGTGCTGCATGTGTACTTCGATCTGTTTTCGGGAGCAATTCAGACCTACGTGTTCTGTATGCTGACGATGACATACCTTTCTGATGCCATCGGAGAGGAAGGATAAACGAAAATACCAAAACTGTAACACAACAGAAGAATGGAGGATTTATCATGGAATTCAATGAAAACTTTATCTTAGGCTGTTCTGCAATCGGCGCAGGTCTGGCGGTTATCGCCGGTATCGGACCTGGTGTAGGTCAGGGTATCGCAGCTGGTCATGCTGCTGCTGCAGTTGGCAGAAACCCGGGTGCAAAATCCGATATCACCTCGACCATGCTGCTTGGTCAGGCGGTTGCCGAGACAACCGGTCTGTATGGTCTGCTGATTGCGATGCTGCTGCTGTTTGTAAAACCTCTGCTTCCCTGATAAGAGAATATTTCAAGAAGGAAGGAGGAGGGAAGAGTGCATAATTTAAACGCAGTATTGCTTGCAGCAGAAATGGAGCCCAGACTGTTTGATCTGGATTTCCAGCTGCTTGCGGATTCCCTGCTTACGATCATCGCTGTATTCGTGCTGTTTATTGCATTGTCCTATCTGCTCTTTAATCCTGCCCGCAAATTCATGCAGGACAGACAGAATAAGATCGCAGGGGAACTGGATCATGCAAAGACAGCCCAGGAGGACGCCGAAAAGCTGAAAGCAGATTACGAAGCCAGACTTGCCAATGTGGACAAAGAGGCGGATGAGATCTTAAGCGCAGCAAGAGCGAAAGCACTGGCGAATGAAGCGGACATTGTGGCGAAGGCGCGGGAGGAAGCCTCTCGTATTATCGCCCATGCGCATGTGGAAGCCGAACTGGAAAAGAAAAAAGCGGCGGATGAAATTAAGCAGGAGATGGTTGGTCTGGCAATGGATGCGGCTGGCAAGTTTGTCAGAGTTTCCATGGATGACAGAACCAAGAACGCTCTGATCGAAGAGACTCTTGCAGAAATAGGAGAAAATACATGGCTAAGCTAGTGTCACAGGTCTATGCGGAAGCACTGTTTGGCCTGGGCGTAGAGAATGGTCTGCTGGATACGCTTCTGGAGGAGTTAAACGGCATGTGTGAAATTTTAGGGAAAAATCCCCAATTTGTGACACTGCTTGGACATCCGGAGCTGGATCAGAAGGAAAAAACAGCGGTCTTTGACCGGGTATTTGACGGTAAAATCAGCAAAGAACTGAACGGATTTTGCCATCTTCTTCTGGAAAAAGGCAGATTTGGCGAGCTGTTTGCGATCCGTGAGGATTACGAACGCCGCTGTCTGGCTTATCATAAAATCGGAGTCGTGTATGTAACCAGTGCAGAAGAACTTTCGGATGCTCAGAAGGAGAACATCCGTCAGAAACTTTTGGCTACGACTGACTTTGTATCGCTGCAGATTCATTATCAGGTGGATGCTGCGCTGATCGGCGGACTCAAGATCCAGATCGGCGACCGTGTTGTAGACAGCAGCATCCAGAACAGGCTGAAACGGATGAAAGACAGCCTGATGCGTGTGTCTTTATCCTGAAGCGGACTTACGCAGCAGAAAGAATAACGGGAAGGAAAATCTGTTCCCGTATCCTAGGAAGGGAGTAAAATCCATGAATTTAAGACCTGAGGAAATCAGTTCTGTTATTAAAGAACAGATTGAGCGATATGCCTCCAGGCTGGAAGTATCGGATGTCGGTACCGTTATCTGGGTAGCGGACGGCATTGCCAGAATCCATGGACTGGAGAATGCGATGCAGGGTGAGCTGCTGGCATTCCCCAATGATGTATTCGGCATGGTGCTGAATCTGGAGGAGGACAACGTAGGTGCTGTACTGCTTGGTGCGGGCAGCATCAGTGAGGGTGATCAGGTCCGGACAACAGGACATGTAGTTGAGGTTCCGGCGGGCGATGCGCTGCTGGGACGTGTTGTAAATGCGCTGGGTCAGCCTATCGATGGCAAGGGACCCGTGCAGACGGATGCCTACCGCAAAATCGAGCGTGTGGCAAGCGGCGTTATTACCCGTAAATCCGTAGATACCCCTCTTCAGACCGGAATCAAGGCAATCGATTCCATGGTTCCGATCGGACGCGGACAGCGTGAGCTGATTATCGGCGACAGACAGACAGGTAAAACCGCAATTGCCATCGACACCATCATCAACCAGAAGGGCCAGGGCGTAAAGTGTATTTATGTCGCCATCGGCCAGAAGGCTTCTACCGTAGCTTCCATCGTAAATACGCTGGAGGAATACGGCGCTATGGCATATACGACTGTCGTAGCTTCCACTGCAAGTGAGCTTGCTCCGCTGCAGTACATCGCACCGTATGCAGGCTGTGCAATGGGTGAAGAATGGATGGAAAAGGGAGAAGATGTGCTGGTCGTTTATGACGATTTAAGTAAGCATGCGGCTGCATACCGTACACTCTCCCTGTTGTTAAAGCGTCCGCCTGGCCGTGAGGCTTATCCTGGTGATGTCTTCTATCTGCATTCCAGACTTCTGGAGCGTGCAGCAAGAATGAATGACGAGCATGGCGGCGGTTCTCTGACTGCATTGCCGATCATTGAGACACAGGCAGGAGATGTTTCTGCATACATCCCGACCAACGTTATTTCTATTACGGATGGTCAGATTTATCTGGAAACGGAAATGTTCCATGAGGGCTTCCGTCCTGCAGTCAACGCCGGTCTGTCCGTATCCCGTGTAGGCGGTTCTGCACAGATCAAAGCGATGAAGAAGATTGCAGCGCCGATCCGTGTCGAGCTGGCACAGTACCGCGAGCTGGCGGCCTTCTCTCAGTTTGGTTCCGAGCTGGATGCAGATACCCGCGAAAAGCTGGCACAGGGCGAGAGAATCCGGGAGGTATTAAAGCAGCCTCAGTATCAGCCCATGCCGGTAGAATACCAGGTTATCACGTTGTATGTGGCAACCGGGAAATATCTGCTGGATGTAGAGGTTGACCAGATTACCCGGTTCGAACAGGAATTTTTCACATTCCTCGATAAGAAATATCCGGAAGTTCCAAAGGCGATCCGCACCGAGAAAGTGATTTCTGACGAGACGGATGCACTTCTGAAAAAGGCGATCACAGAGTTTAAGGCAGAATTCAAATAGGATGGAGAGGGGCAGGTGACAGGACATGGCTTCCATGAGAGACATTAAGAGAAGAAGAAGCAGTATCCAGAGCACCGGACAGATCACCAGGGCAATGAAGCTGGTTGCCACCGTCAAGCTGCAGAAGGCACGGGAAAAGGCGGAGCATACCAGACCTTATTCCGATGGGGTTTATCAGACCATGCAGTCCATCCTGGAGCGTTCTGCCGGGATCAGCCATCCGTATCTGCAGGGCGGGGATAACCCGCGCAAGGCAGTGATCGTGATGACATCCAACCGCGGACTTGCGGGCGGCTATAATGCGAATGTGGTCAAGCTGATCACACAGGGAAATTTTGACCTGAAGGAGCTTGACATTTATGCTGTCGGCAAAAAGGGCAAGGACGCGCTGCAGCGTGCAGGCTGCAAGATCAGCCTGGACTGCTCGGATATCTGCGAGGAACCTACCTATGCGGATGCGGCTGCTTTGGGCAGACGCGTTCTGACAAGCTTTGCACAGGGCGAGGTAGGCGAAATCTGGCTGGCCTATACTTCTTTTATCAATACAGTTGTGCATGAACCCAGGCTGATCCGTCTGCTTCCGGTTTCGAAAGAGGACGTGGATGAAAAGGTGGAACGGGAGGGTTCTGCAGGCTTAAAGCTTCAGATGAACTTTGAAGCGGAGGAAGAAAGCATTCTGGAAATGCTGATTCCCAAATATATGATCAGTATGATTTACGGCGGACTGCTGGAAGCAGCTGCCAGTGAAAACGGCGCGCGGATGCAGGCGATGGATTCTGCAACGGGCAATGCTGAGGAAATGCTGGAAGATCTGACGCTGCTGTACAACAGAGCGCGTCAGGGCGCGATCACCCAGGAGCTGACTGAAATTATCAGCGGTGCTGCGGCGATCGGCTAGCCGGCAGAATAGGAAACAAGGAGACAGTTTATGGCAGCAGAAAAAATTGGAAGGATCACACAGGTCATCGGTGCCGTACTGGATATTCGCTTCCAGGCGGGTGAGCTTCCGCTGATCAATGAGGCGATCCGGATTAAGCGTGAGGACGGCGGCGAGCTGGTTGCCGAAGTTTCCCAGCATCTGGGAGACGATACGGTAAGATGTATTGCCATGGGTTCGACAGACGGTCTGCGCAGAGGAATGGAAGCAATCGCAACCGGCGCTGCGATCAGTGTTCCGGTGGGAGAAAATACTCTGGGACGCATGTTCAACGTACTGGGTCAGCCGATTGACGAAAAACCGATGCCGGAGGGCGTCAGCTTTGAGCCGATTCACCGCAGCGCACCGAAATTTGAGGATCAGTCGACAAAAGCGGAAATGCTGGAAACCGGTATTAAAGTCGTTGACCTGCTTTGCCCCTATCAGAAGGGTGGTAAGACCGGTCTGTTCGGCGGCGCCGGCGTAGGCAAAACCGTACTGATTCAGGAGCTGATCCGTAATATTGCAACAGAGCACGGCGGCTACTCTGTATTTACCGGTGTAGGCGAGCGTACCAGAGAAGGCAATGACCTGTATTATGAAATGAAAGAATCCGGGGTTATCGATAAGACAACCATGGTATTCGGACAGATGAATGAGCCCCCCGGGGCAAGAATGCGCGTCGGTCTGACCGGTCTGACAATGGCAGAATATTTCCGTGATCAGGGCGGTAAGGACGTGCTGTTGTTTATTGATAATATTTTCCGCTTCACCCAGGCAGGTTCTGAGGTATCCGCTCTGCTGGGACGTATGCCCTCTGCGGTAGGGTATCAGCCTACACTGCAGACGGAAATGGGCGCTCTGCAGGAGCGTATCACATCCACCAAGAATGGTTCCATCACATCGGTTCAGGCAGTTTATGTGCCTGCGGATGACCTGACGGACCCTGCACCGGCAACGACATTTGCCCATCTGGATGCGACAACAGTGCTTTCCCGTTCCATTGTAGAGCTGGGTATTTATCCTGCGGTTGATCCGCTGGAGTCTACCTCCCGCATTCTGGATCCCAGAATCGTCGGTGAGGAGCATTATCGTGTAGCCAGAGGCGTACAGGAGATTCTGCAGAAGTATAAAGAGCTGCAGGATATCATTGCGATCCTCGGTATGGACGAGCTTTCCGAAGAGGATAAGCTGGTTGTATCCAGAGCGCGTAAGGTACAGCGTTTCCTGTCTCAGCCATTCTTTGTAGCTGGACAGTTTACCGGTCTGCCGGGCAAATATGTGCCAATTTCGGAGACCATCCGCAGCTTTTCCGAAATTCTGGAAGGCAAGCATGATGATATTCCGGAGAGCTACTTCCTGAATGCAGGAAGCATCGATGACGTGCTGGCGCGGGTACAGGAAAAATCCGCAGAGAAATGAGGTCGGCATGGCAGAGGAAAAAACCTTTCTGATCAAAATTATCACGCCGGAGCGTGTGTTCTATGAGGGAACAGCGATCATGGCAGAATTTAATACTTCGGAGGGAGAGATCGGTGTTTACGCCGGTCATATCCCCCTGACGGTAATTTTAAAGCCCGGTGTTTTGACCCTGACGGAAGAGTCTGGGAAGAAAAAGGCCGCGCTTCACACCGGTTTTGCAGAGATTTTGCCGGATCAGATTTCGATTCTGGCAGAAGCGGCAGAGTGGCCCGGTGAGATCGATATCAAAAGAGCAGAGGCTGCCCAGAAGAGGGCGGAAGAAAGACTGCAGGCCCATAGCCCCGATACGGATATGGCGCGTGCGGAGACAGCTCTTTTACGAGCCGTTGCAAGAATTGAGGCGCTGCGTTGACAGCGCCTCTTTTTCCTAAAATAATATTGAAAAAAGCGGAAGCAGCTTAAAAATAGCTGCAAAACGAAAGAATAGATGGATGCAGCCTGTGGGAGGAAGATCATGCAGAAAAGAATTTTGGACATTTTGCAAAATACGCAGAAGGTAATTATCGGAAAAGAACGGGTGACGAAGCTGCTGCTGACTGCTTTGCTGGCGGATGGACATGTGCTTTTGGAGGACGTGCCCGGAACAGGGAAAACAAGACTTGCCAAAGCACTGGCTGCCAGTCTCGGAATTGAATTCGGAAGAATTCAGTTTACACCGGATATGCTTCCGGCGGATATCACAGGCTTACATATTTATGACAGAGAGAGCGGGAAATTTGTGCTGAACAAAGGACCTGTTTTTACTAATATTTTATTGGCAGACGAAATCAACCGCGCGACGCCTCGGACACAGGCGGGACTTCTGGAATGTATGGAGGAGCGTCAGGTCACTATCGATGGAAAAACACAGAAATTAGAGCCGCCGTTTTTCGTAGTGGCGACAGAAAATCCGGTGGAGACTGCGGGAACCTTCCCTCTTCCGGAAGCGCAGATGGACAGATTTCTGATGAAGCTGTCCATGGGGCTGCCTACGAGAGAAGAAGAGGTGCAGATCCTGGATACGTATATGACGGAGGATCCGTTAAAGAAGCTGACAGCGGTGATAGATCAGGAGACCCTTGAGAGAATGCAGAAGGAAGCGATGGAGGTGTATGTGCACCCGACAGTGCGAGGCTATCTGGCGGATCTGTCAGCGGCAACGAGAAGCAGCGACCAGACTGTGATGGGTGTCAGTCCCAGAGGAACGATCGCGCTGATGCGTGCCTCCAGGGCGTGGGCATATCTGGAAGGCAGAAGTTTTGTGACACCGGATGATGTCAAAGCGGTGGCCGGACCGGTCATGGCACACCGCGTGGTGCTTTCCTATGGACAGAATCGTTATGCAGATGCGCTGCGTCTGATAGAGGAAATTTTAAACACTGTGCCGGCTCCGACAGAAGATTTTTCGATCGCATAAGCGTATCAGAAAGGGCATAACGGTATGGTTATAATATGGATAATTCTGGGAGCCCTGCTGCTGTGGGAGATTCAGTCTGTATGGTATGCAAAGCACTGGGATGAGGAGCTGTTTGTATCCCTGGCCTTTTCCAGTAAAAGTACAGTGCGCGGGGAGAGCTGCGAGCTTTTGGAAACGATTGAAAACAGGAAATTTTTGCCGTTGCCTGTCCTGAAAGTAAAATTTCAGGTGTCGAGGCAATTGGCATTTGAGGACGCCGGGACGGAGAGCAGTGTAACGGATCAATATTACCGGAATGATGTTTTTTCGGTGCGTCTCTATACCAGACACATCAGAAGTCTGCGGTTTACCTGTAAAAAAAGAGGATTTTACCGGATCAACGGCCTGGACGTTGTGGCGGGAGATCTGTTTTTGACCCATGAGCTGCCCAAAAGCCTGCCGGTGGATTCCCAGCTGTATGTCTACCCAAGACCATTTCGGGGAATGGATTTTAACGGCGCGCTGCGGCAGTTGAACGGCGAGGTTACGACGAAACGGCATTTGCAGGAGGATCCTTTTGAATATCTGGGGATCCGGGAATATACGCCGCGGGATACGCTGCGGGATGTAAACTGGAAAGCGACCGCAAGAAGCGGGGAATTAAAGGTCAATCAAAAAGGCTGCACCGCCCAGCGCTCTGTCCGGCTGGTGGTAAATCTGGAGGATGGTGCGATTTTACGTCAGGAGGATCTGCTGGAAGCTTCGATTGAAATGGCGGCAGCGGCAGCGGAGCTGTTTATCGGACAGGGCATCAGAACCTCTCTGGAAACCAACGGACCGGATCTTCTGACAAAAGAGGCGGTCTGCCTGAAAGCATCCTGCGGCGCGGGCCATCTGGACAGCATTTTCCGTGGACTGGCCCGGATAGACTTGGAGAAGCCGGCACCTTCCTTTGAACCGATCCGGGAGCGGCTGGAAGAAATGGAAGACAGGGAAAGCCTTTGTACGATTTTCTTTTCTGCGGATGCACGACCGGAATTTCAGCAGCTGCTGGAAAAATTCAGGAAAGAAAAACGAGAATTTATCTGGTTCTGTCCGACAAACCGTATAATCCGGCCGGAAATAAATGCCGGTATCCGCCCTTATACCCGTTTGATTGATGTGGAAGAAGGAGGGCGGTTATGAAACAGAATCTGCAAAGAACCTCGGAGTGGATCGAACTCTTTTTAAACTATGCAGTGGTTTTTGGCATCGAAATTGCACTCAATGCACTGATCGGGGATCGTGTGCCGGTGGGCGTGTGGCTGGCTGCAGCCCTGTACCCTGTCTGCTTTTATCTGTTCCGTAAAAAGCTGAAGCATTTCTGGGTATTCTTTCTATTGCATCCGGCAGTCGTTGTGTTTGCAACGCTGATGGTAAAGAGCTGGCCGGTAGGTGCAGTTGCGATTGCGGTGCTTGGTGTATTTTATGGTCTGCATTCCATCCGTCTTCGAGTGCATCAGGTGATACGGGAACGGGAGTTCCCGCTGCCTGCAGCGGCAGTGGTGGTGATCGCAGCATTTTTGGTCTGCAGCTATAAGCAGTCCCAGACGGATTGTATGCTTGTTTTGGGAAGCTTTTTTGTATGGCTGCCCGGAATACTGATCAAGCGCTATGCGGACAATTATCTTTCTTATGTAAAAATAAATGCGGGCAGTGCCGGTGTGATTCCGGAAAAAAATATTTTCCGGACGGGAATTATTGTTGTGGCACTGTATTCCGTAGTCTGTGTCGCCCTGCTGATGGTGTGCTGTACGACACCTCTTGTGGATAAGCTGACCGAAGGTGCCATATGGCTGGGGAAAATACTTCGATGGTTGATCGTATGGCTGCTGACAATGCTTTCCGGAGAACCGGAGAAGGCTGTTGAGCAGGCAACAGTGAGTGTGCCGGAAATGGAAATGGACTGGGGAGAGTTCGAGGAGGTCCGCCCCACACCGGTTTGGATAGAAGTGCTTGGAAAGCTTGTTTTCTGGTCAATTGTGGTGGCATTGATCGTCGCAGTGCTTGTGAGCATTGTCCTTTTGTTCCGCTGGATGATCAAAAGCTTCTATCAGACTGGCAGGGGATGTAAGGAGACTCTCGAAGCTGGCGTAGAAGAAAAAACGGAGTCCATTGCCTATAGGGAGAAACGGAAAAGAGCACAGCTTTTTATCGGGATAGAGCCATCTGCGAAGATCCGGCGGGCCTATAAAAAGACCATAGAAGGCGCCTTTGGCAGGCGGCAAAAGAAAAAGGAACAGGAAAGGAAAGAGGCAGTGTGGCTGGGGTTGGCAAACAGCTTGACTGCGCAGGAGCTGACCCGGCAGGCATGGGGGGACACCGGACATGAAGACTGGGAGCAGCTGACGGAATTGTATGAGCAGGCGCGCTATGGCGGCACAGAACCGGAGCGGGAGCAGGCGCGGGCGGCTGTAAAACTTTCCGGGAAGATTCTGCATATGATAAAGAAAAAATAACAGCCGGGGGATGCAGATGAACTATTACCCCAAAATACTTCCCTTTTATATGACCTATCCGATGCCTCTGATATGGGAGGAAGAGGATACGGTCATGCGCGACCTGGAATATCTGCAGGAGCTTTATCCGAGGCAGGCAAAAAAGTACCGCAAACGGATCGAAGAGCTGCTGGAACGGTTTGACAGTGAAGGCAGCGTCCTTTATGATGAATATCCGGACAGAATGACCCTGTATAAAATGGCGCAGGACATTTATGCGGTGCTGGAGCAGGAGGAAAAACGCGAGCGGGCAGAGGCTGCGGCAGTGGCGGCCGCGCCTGCGGACGGTGGAGAAGTGAGCACGATAGGCGATCGTATATCTGCAGGCGCTGCGATGAACCCTGCGGTCAGAACAGCGGAGACTGCGCCGCTGCTTGGCCCTGAAAGCATGGAACTGATTCAGGTTCTGCTCTACGGAGAAATTTTCAGACGCAGGCAGAAAAGGGGCTTTCGGAAATTTTAAGTTGTACAGAAGAGAATAAAGCTTTACAATAGAGCCGGAAGAAGATAATATGCTTCTTCCGGTTTTATTATCGTATAGGAAACTTCGTTTCCATACGATAATAAACGCTCTACGAGGATGCGCACTCGGCGCAAGGGTAGATGGTTGCTAAAGCAACGGCGCCTTGGCGCAAGAATATCCCAAGACACATTCTTTTTTACAGGAGGAACAGTCGCATGGAACAGACATCACTGGAAGAACTGAAAAGAACGGCAGCGTCCGGAGCTTACCGGAGGATTCCGATCTGGCGTGAGATTTTTTCAGATATCGCAACACCCGTACAGGTACTGAAAAAACTGCTGGCGGTAAGCGACCACTGCTTTTTGTTAGAAAGTGCGGAGGACAACAAGCAGTGGGGACGGTACAGCTTTCTTGGGTTCGATCCTGCGATGGAGCTGACCTGCATGAACCATCAGGTGACAATTACAACAGACCATGTCGAGCAGTTTGAAACAGAGAATCCGGCGCAGGTGATTGCAAGGGTGATCGAAGAAAACCGCGCGCCGCAGATCAAAAAGCTCCCGCCTCTGACCGGCGGTCTGGTTGGATATTTTGCATACGACTATATCAAATATGCGGAGCCGACGCTTCGGCTGGACGCAGAGGATCAGGAAAAGTTCCGGGACGTCGATCTGATGCTGTTTGATAAGATGATCGCATTTGATCACTATAGACAAAAGATCATCCTGATCTGTAACAGTCGGATATCGGAAGCAGACGTGCAGGCAGAAGGTGGACAGACAGCCGGCGCGGCAGCGGCAACGGACCTCCGGGCAAGGGGGAAAAGCGCGCGGGCAGCAGCGGACGCCCCGGTATCTGCAGCAGAGCCCGACACCCTGGAAGCGGTTTACCGCACAGCTCTTCAGACCCTTGATCAGATGCAGGACATCATCGAAAAGGGTGCAGAAAAAAATGTGTCCGCAGGGAGGCTGACAACAGAGCTCACGCCGCTGTTCGATCAGGAAAGCTATTGTGAAAAGGTGGAACAGGTCAAGCAATACATCCATGAGGGAGACATTTTCCAGCTGGTGCTTTCGAACCGTCTGGAAGCCGGATTTGACGGAAGCCTGCTGGATACCTACCGGATTCTGCGGACAAAAAATCCGTCACCGTACATGTTTTATTTTTCCAGCGACGATCTGGAAATCGCCGGCGCTTCGCCGGAGACACTGGTAAAGGTGGACAATCAGACCGCATACACCTTCCCTCTTGCCGGGACAAGACCCAGGGGAAAGGACGAAAAGGAGGATCAGGAGCTGGAAGCCGATCTGCTTTCCGATGAAAAGGAGCTGGCAGAGCACAACATGCTGGTGGATCTCGGACGAAATGATCTTGGGCGATTCTGCCGGTTCGGAACGGTAGAAGTGGAAAAATATCTTTCGGTCGAAAAATTTTCCCACGTCATGCACCTGGGATCGACCGTGCGGGGCGAGCTTCGCAGCGATAAAACGGCGCTGGACGCCCTGCAGTCAGTGCTTCCGGCGGGAACCCTTTCGGGTGCACCAAAGCTTCGCGCCTGTCAGATCATCAACGACCTGGAAAACAACAAGCGCGGCATTTACGGCGGTGCCATTGGCTATCTGGATTTTGCGGGAAATATGGATATGTGTATCGCGATCCGGCTGGCATTTTGCAAAAATGGAAAAGTATTCGTCCGGTCGGGAGCCGGAATTGTGGCGGACAGTGTAGCACCGAAGGAATATCAGGAATGCATCAATAAGGCGAAAGCAGTGGTGCTGGCGCTGCAGGAAGCGCAGAAACTTGGAAAGAAAGGGGAACAGGCATGATTTTACTGATCGATAATTATGACAGTTTTTCCTATAACTTATATCAGCTGATCGGGGCGATCAATCCGGAGATTAAGGTGATCCGAAATGACGAGCTGACGGCAGAAGAGATTGAGGCATTAAAGCCCGAAGCGATTATTCTGTCGCCGGGGCCGGGGCGTCCGCAGGATGCGGGCTGCTGCATTGAGGTGGTGCAAAAGCTCGGCGGGAAAATCCCGATCCTCGGCGTGTGTTTGGGGCATCAGGTGATCTGCGAGGCATACGGCGGAGTTGTTTCCTATGCAAAACAGCTGATGCACGGCAAACAGTCCGTGACAAAGCTCGATACGAAAACGCCGCTGTTTGTTGGTCTGCCGGAGGAAACGACGGTGGCACGGTACCATTCGCTGGCGGCGCAGGAGGAAACCTTTCCGGAATGCCTGCAGGTGACTGCCAGGACATCGGACGGCGAGATCATGGCACTGCAGCATAAAACAAAAGCGGTGTACGGCGTACAGTTTCACCCGGAATCAATTTTAACTCCACTTGGGAAAAAGATGCTTGAAAATTTTTTACAACTTGCGAATGCAGAGAAAAAGGAGAAGACAATGATTAAAGAAGCGATTGTAAAACTGGCAGCAAAGCAGAACCTGGATTATGAGACCGCAGAAGTTTCGATGGACGAAATCATGGGCGGAAAGGCAAGTCCGGTACAGATGAGTGCATTTTTAACCGCGATGGCGATGAAGGGCGAGACAATCGAGGAAATTACCGCGTGTGCGGCGGGGATGAGAAAGCATTGTGTACGCCTGCTACATGATCAGGATGTGCTGGAAATCGTTGGAACCGGCGGTGATCATTCCAATTCCTTTAATATTTCTACAACGTCTTCTCTGGTGATCTCGGCAGCAGGCGTTCCGGTGGCAAAACACGGCAACCGTGCAGCATCCAGCAAGAGCGGTGCGGCGGACGTTTTAGAAGCACTTGGTGTAAAGATCACCATCGATCCGGCAAAGAGCGCAGAAGTGCTCAAAAAAATCGGTCTGTGCTTCCTGTTTGCACAGAATTACCACCTGTCGATGAAATATGTCGCACCGATCAGAAAAGAGCTGGGTATCCGTACGATTTTCAATATTCTTGGACCGCTGACCAATCCGGCAGGTGCAAACATGGAGCTGATGGGTGTTTATGACGAGGCACTGGTGGAGCCGTTAGCACGGGTGCTGGCAAACCTTGGCGTGAAAAAGGCAATGGTCGTATATGGACAGGACGGTCTGGATGAGATTTCCATGAGTGCACCGACGACAGTCTGCGAAGTAAAGGATGGGGAATTTTTATCCTATGTGATCACTCCGGAGCAGTTCGGCTTTACCCGCTGCAGCAAAAACGAGCTGATCGGCGGAAGCCCCCGGGACAACGCGCAGATTGCACTGGCGATTTTAAAAGGGGAAAAAGGACCCAGACGGGATGCGGTCGTTCTGAACTCCGCAGCGGCAATCCATATCGCAAAGGGCATTTCAATCGAAGATGCGATCAGAGAAGCGCAGGAAGTTATCGACAGCGGTAAGGCGCTTGCACAGCTGGAGCAGTTTGCAGCGCTGACGAATCAGGAGTAAGAAGATTGAAAAAATTTTTCAATCGCGGGATTTGTGTCTGCGCGCACTTGGCACAAACTCGACATGCGCAAAAAGCGTGCGCAGAAATGAGTGGAAAGCATGAAAGAAAAGACGATTCTGGATACTCTCGCGGACGCTGCGCGGGCGCGTGTGGAGGAAAATAAAAAGAAAAAGCCGATGGAGGTTCTGAAAAAAGAAGCAAAGAGCCTGGCTGCAGATACCGGGTTTCCATTTGAAAAAGCGCTGGCGGCGCCGGGGATTTCGGTTATCTGCGAGGTCAAAAAGGCATCTCCATCCAAAGGACTGATTGCAGTAGACTTTCCGTATCTGGAAATCGCGCGGCAGTATGAGCGCGCGGGCGCATCTGCGATTTCCGTGCTGACGGAGCCGGAATACTTCCTCGGAAGCGATGACTACCTTCGGGAGATTGCACGTGAGGTGAGCATTCCGGTGCTGCGCAAGGATTTTACGGTGGATGAATATCAGATTTATGAAGCAAAGCTTTTAGGTGCTTCTGCGGTGCTTCTGATTTGTGCGATTTTGTCCGAGAAAGAGCTTGGTCAGTTTTTAAAAATGGCGCATAGTCTTGGCTTATCGGCGTTAGTTGAGGCACACGACGAAGAAGAGGTTGCGCGGGCGCTGCATGCCGGAGCGCGGATCATCGGCGTCAACAATCGGAACCTGAAGGATTTTACTGTAGATGTCAAAAACAGTGTGCGTTTGCGGGCGCTGATTCCGCCCGAGGTACTCTACGTCTCCGAAAGCGGCATCAGGGGTGCAGAGGACGTTGCCGTTTTATATAAAAATGGAACTGACGCGGTGCTGATTGGCGAAACGCTGATGAGAAGCAGCGATAAAGCGGCGATGCTGCAGGAGTTGAAGAGGGACTGCCATGAGTGAGCAAAAGCAGCGCAGCAAAGATATCATTCGAACTGCAAACATCGCAGAATCTGCACACCCACGCCTCAAGATCTGTGGGCTGTCCCGCCCTTGCGATATCGAATGGGTCAACGACGCGGGAGTTGATTTTGCAGGTTTCGTCTTTGCAAGGAGCAGGCGGCAGGTTTCACCCGAGCAGGCAAAACAGCTGCACAGCATGTTAAAAAAAGAAATCCCGGCGGTCGGTGTTTTTGTCAACGAAACAATAGAAACCATCGTCGGTCTGGTAGAAGATGGCGTCATTGACTGGGTGCAGCTGCACGGGCAGGAAGACGAGGCATATATAAATGAACTGAAAAGCAAAGTCAGCTGTCCGGTGATCCAGGCGTTTTCCGTCCGGACGAAGGAAGATGTGCTGCGTGCCAAGGAAAGCTACGCAGATTACATTTTGCTGGATCAGGGCAGCGGAGGAACCGGAAGAGTCTTTGACTGGACTTTAATAGAATCTATCGGCCGCCCATTTTTCCTGGCGGGCGGGCTGAATGCAGAGAATATAAAAGAGGCTGTGCGAACGGGAGCCTGGGCGTTCGACGTCAGCAGCGGCGCAGAAACCGACGGTTTTAAGGATCGGGAGAAAATTTTCGCGTGCGTAGCGGCAGCACGGCAGAAGGAGGAGTACAACTGATGGAAAAAGGCAGATTTGGAATACACGGAGGACAGTACATTCCGGAGACGCTGATGAATGAGATCATTCATCTGGAGGAGCAGTACGAATTTTATAAAAATGACCCGGAGTTTTGTGCGGAGCTTGATGATCTGTTAAAAAATTATGCAGGAAGACCGTCGCTGTTATATTATGCGGAGAAAATGACAAAGGATCTGGGCGGTGCGAAGATCTATTTAAAGCGGGAGGACTTAAACCACACCGGCTCTCACAAGATCAACAACGTACTCGGTCAGGTGCTGATGGCAAAAAAGATGGGTAAAACCCGCGTCATCGCAGAAACTGGCGCCGGACAGCATGGGGTTGCCTGTGCAACAGCTGCGGCACTGCTCGGACTGGAATGTGAGATTTTTATGGGAAAAGAGGACACGGACCGGCAGGCGCTGAATGTTTACAGAATGAAGCTTTTGGGCGCAAAGGTGCATCCGGTAACAAGCGGAACCCAGACCTTAAAGGATGCAGTAAACGAGACGATGCGTGAGTGGACAAACCGCGTATCGGACACCCACTATGTACTGGGCTCTGTCATGGGACCGCATCCGTTTCCGACGATCGTGCGGGATTTCCAGTCTGTCATCGGACGGGAGGCAAAGGCACAGATTCTGGAAAAGGAAGGAAAGCTTCCGGCAGCTGTTTTGGCGTGTGTCGGCGGCGGCAGCAATGCAATGGGTATGTTCTATGAGTTTATTCCGGAAAAGAAAGTTGCATTGATCGGCTGCGAGGCCGCAGGAAAAGGAATCGATACGGATAAGCATGCAGCAACAATGGCAAAGGGAACGCCAGGTGTGTTCCACGGTATGAAATCCTATTTCTGTCAGGATCAGTACGGACAGATTGCACCGGTGTACTCGATTTCTGCAGGACTGGATTATCCCGGCATTGGACCAGAGCACGCATGGCTGCACGATACCGGACGCGCAAGCTATGTACCGGTAACGGATGAGGAAGCGGTAGAAGCGTTTGAGTATCTGGCGCGTACGGAGGGCATCATCTGCGCGATAGAGAGCGCCCATGCGGTTGCGCATGCGAGAAAGCTTGCGCCGACCTTGTCTTCGGATCAGTCGATCATCATTTGTCTATCCGGGCGCGGCGACAAGGACGTTGCAGCGATTGCAAGATACCGCGGCGAAGATATTTCAGAGTAAACCCGAAAAACAGAGGATAAAAGAAAACTTTGGCAGGCGCAAAAAACCTGCAGGAAAGGCTGTCCGAAAGACAGAAGGAAAAAGATGAGCAGAATCCAAAAGGCATTTGAAAATAAAAAGGCATTTATTGCATTTTTGACAGCGGGAGATCCGTCCCTGGATAAGACAGAGGAATACATTCTGGAAATGGAGCGGGCAGGCGCAGATCTGATCGAGATCGGCATTCCGTTTTCCGATCCGATCGCGGAGGGACCGGTCATTCAGGAGGCGGATATCCGGGCGCTTTCCGGCGGTGTGACGACCGACGATATTTTTGACATGGTAAAGAAACTGCGGGAGAAAACAGAAATTCCGCTGGTATTTATGACATATTTGAATCCGGTGTTCCATTACGGCTACGAGGCGTTTTTTGAACGCTGCCAGGATGTAGGGACCGACGGCATCATCATCCCTGATCTGCCATTTGAGGAAAAAGAAGAGGTTGATGTTGTTGCAAGCCGCTATGGCATAGACCTGATCTCGATGATTGCACCGACCTCCAAAGAGAGAATCCGTAAGATTGCCAAAGGAGCGAAAGGATTTTTGTATGTGGTATCGTCGATGGGCGTAACCGGAGAGAGAACCAATATCACCACCGATATCGGTGGGATGTTAAAAGAAATCCGCAGTGTCAGCAGCGTTCCGGCAGCGGTTGGCTTCGGTATCCACACACCGGATCAGGCGGCAGAGATTTCCAAAACGGCGGATGGTGTTATTGTCGGAAGTGCAGTTGTAAAGCTGATCGAAAAATACGGCTCTCATGCGGGCGGACATTTATACACCTATGTGCGGATGATGAAGGAGGCGGTCAGCCACAGCGAATAAGCGGAAGCATCCACGCTACGGTTTCTAAACGGGCGCGGCAGGGGAAGGCGCGTGAAAAAAATCTTTTCTATCGGAAAGAATAGTGCTATAATATTTTCGAATTCTATAGAAAACTGCAAAACAGACGTCGGCAAAAGAAGAACCCGGCGGATGGGAGCCAGAGGTAAGGAGTGTGGACAAGATGGAAAAAAAGAATCTGGACTGGGCAAATCTCGGATTCGGCTATATGACAACAGATTACCGTTATGTGGCAAACTACAAAAATGGTGCCTGGGATAAGGGTGGACTGACAGACGATCCGACAGTTACCCTGAACGAATGTGCAGGTATTTTTCATTATTGCCAGGAGATCTTTGAAGGTCTCAAAGCGTATACAACAGAGGATGGACATATCGTAACGTTCCGCCCGGACTTAAATGCAGTCCGTATGATGGACAGCGCAAAGCGTCTGGAGATGCCTCCGTTCCCGGCAGAGCGTTTCCTGGAAGCAGTAGAAGAAGTGGTTAAGGCAAATGCTGCATGGGTTCCTCCTTACGGCAGCGGCGCAAGCTTATATGTTCGTCCTTATATGTTTGCAAGCTCTCCGGTTATCGGCGTTAAGCCCGCGGATGAATATCAGTTCCGCATTCTGGTAACTCCGGTTGGACCGTACTTTAAGGGCGGCGTTCATCCGCTTACTATCTGTGTCAGTGATTTTGACCGCGCAGCACCGCATGGAACCGGACATATCAAGGCTGGTCTGAACTATGCGATGAGCCTGCATGCCTATGTAACCGCACATCAGAACGGCTACGATGAAAATATGTTCCTTGATCCTGCAACCCGCACCTATGTAGAGGAGACCGGCGGCGCAAACTTTATCTTCATCGACAAAGAAGGAACTCTTGTCATTCCCAAGTCTGACAGCATCCTTCCTTCTGTAACACGTCGTTCCATCGCAGTCGTTGCAAAGGATATCCTGGGCATGAAGGTGGAAGAGCGTCCGGTTAAACTGGCGGAGCTTTCTGATTTTGCAGAATGCGGCGTCTGCGGTACAGCAGCTGTTGTGTGCCCGGTCGGCAAGGTGGTAGACCATGGCAGGGAGATCTGCTTCCCCAGCGGTATGGAAAGCATGGGACCGGTGATCCAGAAGCTGTATGACACTCTGACAGGTATTCAGATGGGCAAGATCGAAGGACCTGCGGGATGGGTTCATAAAATTATGTAACGGATTTATATTACAGCCGCAGGGTGCATGGATTTGCTGCACCCTGCGGCTGTTCTTGCTTTTTTAGAGATAACCTAACTATTTTGGGTGTTGCATTTTTTCATGGAATAGGGGATGATAAAACCAGAGATTCCGGAGAATTGCCGGACAGGAAAGAGGGAGAAACTTATGAAGAAAAAGACTGTACATATTATTTCCCATTCCCATTGGGACAGAGAATGGTATCTGCCGTTAGAGCGGCATAAAATGAAGCTGCTGGATCTGATCGACACCAACATGGAACTGTTTGACAAAGATCCCGGCTTTTACAGCTTCCACTTGGATGGTCAGACCATCGTGCTGGACGACTATCTGGAAATCCGTCCGGAAAAAAGAGAAGAGCTGTTAAGACATGTCAGAGAGGGACATTTCCGGGTAGGTCCCTTCTACATTCTGCAGGATGAGTTTTTAACCAGCGGTGAAGCAAATGTCAGAAACCTTCAGACCGGTATTCGTGAAGCAAAGGCCTACGGCAATCTGACAAAGGTTGGCTATTTCCCGGATGCATTCGGCAATGCGGGACAGATGCCTCAGCTGCTGACCCAGGCTGGCATGGAGGCCGTTGCGTTTGGCCGCGGCGTAAAGCCGGTTGGTTTTAACAATGAATTAAAAGAAGGCGGCGAGTACGAATCCGCTTATTCTGAAATGCAGTGGCAGTCCCCCGACGGCACAAAGCTTCTGGGTATCCTGTTTGCAAACTGGTACTGCAACGGTATGGAAATCCCGGTGGATGAAAAAGAAGCAAAGGCATACTGGGAGGAACGTCTTGCAAAGGCTGAGATGTTCGCATCTACAGACGAGCTGCTGTTCATGAACGGCTGCGACCATCAGCCGGTTCAGAAGGATCTTTCTGCAGCAATTGAAACCGCGCGCAGATTGTATCCCGATATCGAGTTTGTTCATTCTAACTTCGAAGATTATGTCAAGAAGGTTCAGGCAGAGGCAGGTGAAAAGCTTTCTACAGTAAAAGGCGAGCTGACCAGCCAGGAGACAGACGGCTGGTATACGCTGGTCAATACCTGTTCCTCCCATGTAACCTTAAAGCGCCAGAACCGCAGAAACGAGGTTGCACTGGAGCGCGTATCCGAGCCTCTGGCTGTATTTGCAGCAGAAAACGGTAAGGAATATCCCCATGACCGTTTCAACTATGCATGGAAGATCCTGATGCAGAACCATCCCCACGACAGCATTTGCGGCTGCAGCGTGGATCAGGTCAACAAAGAAATCGAAGTCCGTTTCGACCGTTCCACCGAGATTGCCCATACCCTTTCCGAGGATACTTCCGCTTATGTTGCAGACCTGACAGATACTTCTGTATTTGAAAAATATGGCGAAAACGCAGTTCCGTTTGTTGTGTTCAACACCACTGGCGACGAGCGCACCGGTAAGGTGACAGTCGTATTGGATGCAAAGCGTGACTACAACAAGTGGCTCTGGGACGGACGCCGCGATATGAAGGCATGGGAGCTGCCGGAGTACGTTGTTGTGGACAGTGAAGGCAATGTACAGAAAGCAACTGTAGAAGATGCAGACGTAAAATTCGGCTATGACCTGCCGGATGACAAGTTCCGTCAGCCTTACATGGCAAGACAGGTGAAGGTTTCTCTTTTTGCAGAAAAACTGCCTGCACTGGGCTACCGTACCTATGCGCTGGTTCCTGCAGAAGCCGCTGGGGCAGCTGGAAAGGGCAGCAACATCGCAAGCGATGACCGTCATCTGGAAAATGAATTCCTGAAGGTTGCGATCAACGACGATGGTACGTTGAATGTTCTGGACAAGCAGACCGGAAAGACCTACGAAGGTCTTGGATATTTTGAAGATACCCTGGATGCGGGCAACGAATACATCTATTTCTGCCCGAAGGGAAATCCTGCAATTGTGACGAAGGGCACAAAGGCAGAAATCAAGCTGGTGGAAAATACCGATTTTGCGGCAAGCGTGGAAGTGACCAATGTGTTGACCGTTCCGGTTTCCGCAGACGATCAGTTAAAGGAAGAGCAGGAAGGTCTTGTAGAATTCATGAAGCGTACCTGCGGCAGAAGCAGTGAGACGACACAGATCGTTCTGCACACCACAATTACTCTGGAAAAAGACAGCCGCAGCGTGAGGTTTGTAACCGAGTTCGATAACACTGCAAAGGATCACAGAATCCGCGTGGTAGCACCGACCGGAATTTCCTGCACACACCACTATGCAGACAGCGTATTTGAAGTGGTGAACCGTCCCAACGAGCACAGCAAGCTGTGGGAGAATCCCTGCAAGTGCGAGCATCAGCAGAGCTTTGTGGGCTTAAACGATGAAAAGGGCGGCATGCTCATTGCAAATATCGGTCTGTATGAGTATGAAATCCTTCCGGAGGAAAAGAATGCACTGGCAGTTACCATCCTGCGCAGTGTCGGCGAACTGGGCGATTGGGGCGTATTCCCCACCGAGCTGTCCCAGCAGCTGCGTCATATCACTGCAGAGTACGAGATGACCTTCTTTGCAGGGGATCTGGTTGAAAGCAACAGCTTCAGAAGCGCATATCAGTTCCAGGTACCTTATACAGTTGCACAGACCAAGGTTCATGCAGGAACCCTGCCGGCTGAGAAATCCTGGCTGACCTGGGAAGGCGAGCGCATGATGTTCTCCAACCTCAAGGAGAAAGCAGAAGGCACTGACCGGATGGCACGTTTTGTCAACTGCTCCGGCGAGCCTACCGTTCTGCGTATCAAGAAGGACGCTTCTTTTGAAACCCTGTACTTCTCCAATATTCTGGAGGAAGAGGTTCGTCCCGAAACTGCAACTGCAGACGGCTGGTATGAAATTCCTGTCAGAGGCTTTGAAATCGTAACAGTTGGAATGAGATAAAAAATATTCTATTGCAAAAAATGGGAGAAGCTGTTGTACGAATGTGCAGCAGCTTCTTTTGATGCATTGCGCGGAAAGCAATGCTGTGCAGCTATCGTCCGCATGCGCACAGATAGGTTGACGGATGCATACAGGCTTTCCGTATACCGGAAGCCTGAATTGCATAAATTTTGTATTGTATTATCATATTTGTTTTTTCGATGAAGCAGAAAGAAGAGGGAAAAGGAAATGTTGCGAAGACCTGGAATTTGCCAGAAACCGGTAATAACGTTGTATGAAACGCCTGCATATGCAGCGTGTGGTACGGCTGTCGGCGCAGAGCCTACGGGCGTGCCGGAAAATGGCGGTGTTGCAGATGAAATTCTCTTTGGATGGCAATACGAGGTTTTGGAAGAAAATAACGCTTTTTATAAAATCCGGACGCATTATGGATATGAGGGATGGATTGCGGCAGAAGAGTATGTGCCCATGGAAAGTGTAGGCGATGCAGGCGTATGCTATGATGCACAAAACTCCGGTTGTGCCATGCAGCTTTTGCAGGTTTGCCAGAATATTGCAGACGTGCTGGAAGCGGAACGGGTACAGGCAAGGCGTATCACGACATTGTATGCCGGGAGTCTGATTTGGGCAGAGAAAGATTCGGCTTTAGGCGATAGTAACGCTGCAGCCCGCCTGCTGCAGCCGGGCTGGCGACGCGTCTTTTTACCGGATGGAATGGGCGGTCTTAGGGATGGATATATGCGGAGCCGTTTTCTGGAGCCGTGCCAGGGACAGGAGCGGTGGAGAAAATGGGCGCCGCAGCGGCCGACGGTTCTGACGGAGCATATAGACGCAGTATCACAGTTGGAGCCGAAAGAACAAGAGGATGCAGACGCGCTCGGGTCGGAAGAAGCTTTCCGGGAAAGCATCGTGCAGACTGCGTATTCCTATCTCGGGACGCAGTACCGCTGGGGCGGGAAAACAGCATGTGGAATTGACTGCTCCGGTCTTGCGTTTATGAGCTATTTTCGAAATGGGATCCTGATCTGGCGGGATGCAGCGATCAAAGAAGGCTATCCGGTTCATGAAATCCCGATAGAACAGGCCAAACCGGGTGATTTGCTTTTTTTTCCGGGACATGTGGCGATTTATCTGGGAAATGGAAAGATCATCCATGCGACCGGGCATCCCGAAAGCAGCTGTGTGACCGTCAATTCCCTGTGGGAGGGCGAGCCGGGATATCGGGAAGATTTGAAAAACAGTCTGTGTGCAGCTGGAAGCATTTTTTAAAATGGAGAAATCTGCATTACCGCAAAAAGATTTCCTGAAGGTGTCTGGTAAAAGATTTTTGTTTGACTTTTTCAAAAATCAGAAATATAATAACTTACGAACGAGTAGCAAAATTGCGTAAATCCAGTTTTGCTGCTCGTTTTTTTGTGCGAAAAAAGGAGGAAACTTAAAAGAAATCTACGCAATCGGGCTTCCGGCAATCCTTGCACAGGCACTGATGTCTGTCATGGTTTATGTGATGAACCTGATTTTAAAATTCAATCCTTCCGCCCAGACCGCATACGGACTGTTTTATAAAGTCCAGCAGTTTGTGCTGTTTCTGGCTTTCGGACTGAGGGACGCGATCACGCCGATCATAGCATTTGCATATGGAATGGGAAGCAAAAAGAGGGCTCAGGACGGAATGAAATATGGTCTGATTTATACGGCTGTGCTTATGGTAATCGGAACAGCAATTACGGAAATTTTCCCGGGCGCGTTTGCTTCGCTGTTCAATGCCGGACAGTCGAGAGAGTATTTCATTGGAGCGATGCGGATAATTTCGATCAGCTTTCTCTTTGCGGGAATCAATGTGGCATATCAGGGAATCTACCAGGCACTGGAAAGCGGTGCAGAGTCTCTGGTGATTTCTCTGCTCAGACAGTTTGTGATCCTATTGCCGCTGGCTGGTATTTTTTCCGTGTTTGTCAGAAACGGACAGGCAGACGTTTCGCTGATCTGGTGGGCGTTCCCGATCACAGAGCTTGCTGCCTGCCTGGTGGGATATGCCTTGTTAAAGAAAGTCAAAAAGAACAAGGTGGAAAATTTGGAATAAGGAAAATGCAACGCCGGATTTGTATGAAAAAGTGTTCGAAAAACATCCTCGAGGATACTCTGTAAAAAGGAATTCGTATTACGAAAAGGGGGTGGAGGGATAGGGCTGCCTTAGCAGGATGATCGTATGGAAAAGCAAATCCTTTTCGTCATAATAGAGATTCATGCTGCCTTCATAACGCTCTACAATCCGGCGAACACTTTTCAAACCAAATCCATGCGAAGAAGGCTCTTTTTTGGAAGTTATCAGTTGATGGTTATGTGCAGTAAAAGGATCTGTACGGCAGGAGTTTATCATAGTAATAACGGCAAAAGGAGTATGTTCTTTTCGATGTACATTCAGTTCAATCAGGGCATGATCGGTTTTGGATGCAGACTCTAAAGCATTATCTAAAATATTGCAAAAAATAGCAGTAAGATCAGCATCCGGGAGATGGCGCAGGACACCGCTGCGGATATCCGTATGGAAAGTGATATATTTTTTCTGACATTGACGTTGATAACGGGAAAGAATTACGTTCAGCATATGGTGGTCGCAAACACGGGCGCTTTCTGTCAAATCTGAGGATTGTAAAAGGGTATGGATGTAGGTGTCAATTTTTTCATATTCTTTGGCAGAATTTAAAATCTCAAGGGACTGCAGGTGCTTTTTCATGTCATGGATTAAAATACGCTGGCTCTCATGCTGGGATAAGAGCATTTTATAATAGGCAGCGGTGTCGGATTCTTTTTGCAATAGAAGCTGCATATCTGTATACTGTGCGCCTTTCTTTTGTGTATACTGGTTGATGCCGAAAGCAAAAATATTGCTGATTAGCAGTAATATGGCGCTGATAGAGACCAGAATATTGATGGAGGAAGGTAAAGAGATATACTCTCCAACCTTAATTAAGGTAGCTAAGGTAAATATTGTTGCAACCGGAGTAAATAGGAGCAATAAGCTATGCCAATCTTTTTGGGGATGATATGTTTCCTTTTTAAAGAAAAAGATAAGAAGATAAGCAGCAATAAAAAACAGCCCTTTGCTGAAAATTACAAAAATGAGCGAATAAGGGAAAATATCATAATGATGTAAAAAAGTTGGGGTGAAAACACTGAGGATACCAATCGGCAGAATTTCACACGCTGCCATCAGGGCAGAGAGGATAATAGCATGGAAACATGCCGTATACCATTTTGTCCTATGGAGGAGATATAGAAGAAGGAAGTTGATCAGAGTGTATAAAATTAAATTTAATCCGGTTAGTTTCAGAAAAGAAAAGCCCAGAAGGATGGCATATGAAGCGCTTAGGAAAGCGGCACGGATTTGGGGAGAAAATTTGGCTGGAAAAAACGTATCGGAATAAGCCCAGAATATAATTGCTTCTATGAAATAGGATAAGAAAAAAACAATAAATGTGTCCATAGTCACGCCCTGCTTTCTAAATATAATAAATAGGCATTTTTAAATTCTGTATATTTCCGCTTGGTCAGATAGGCAGTAAATTGTCCGTCCTCTAGATAAATTATGTCATGATTAAAGTTACTTACATGCTTCAAATTCACAATAAAACTGCGATGAGATTGAATAAAACAATTTTTAGGAAGGATCTCAATCCAGTATTGCATACTGTGAATAGATTCATAATCTTTTTTGGTGGTATGGACAATGATTTTTCGCCCTTGAGTTTCAATAAGAATAATATCGTTGACAGGAAGGGTCAGGGTTTCTTCTTTTGTTTCCAAGGCAATTTTCTGGGACAAAGTATGGTATACAGCAAGGGCATCCTTCAGATTACGGAACAGGCGTTGCTTCTCTAAGGGTTTGGAGAGGTAGCGGAATACATGGAAACGCATTGCTTCGTCAAGGTACTCAGAGTAAGAGGTGACTACGAATATAATAATATTTTTGTTTCGTTCTTTTAAGACATTTCCAATATATATACCGTTCATTCCGGGCATTTCAATATCTAGAAAAAGAATATCAATGCTCCCGGTATAGGATAGCAATTCTTCCCCGCTTGTAAAAGTGATAATTTTAGGAAGTATTAGGCGATGTTGCTTAAAGAAAAGCTGCAGACAGTGTTGAAGTTTTTGAATAAATAGTTTGTCATCATCACAAATAATAAGTTGCATTTGCAGAAACCTCCTGCCGAAAAAGCACTTTCTATTATATAGAAATAGAAAGGAAATGCAAGTATCCAGAATGAAATGACTCAAAATGACCAAAATTGAGTGAAAAATGTCGTTTCATGTAAATGCTATTGAATGTATTACAAATTTATGCAATTTTATTATTCATGACAATAGAATGCTCGCAGAGCGTGCATTCTATTGTTGCAAATCGTGTAGATTTATATTTTAGGATTTAGAAATAAATTATCTTTAATGAATAATACAGGAATGAGAATATGAAAGCAGAAAATAAAAAATTTAGAACCATTCATCTGTCGCTGGAGGCAATTGGGATTATATTTCATTATGTACCTACATTAGCGATTATAAAGATTGTGTTAGCAATGATATCAGGAGCAGGAACTTCTTGCTCCTTTTGGTTTATGCAGAGGTTAGTAGATGCAGTTAGTAGAAAAATTTTGAATGGAGGAACAATAGAATATATTATTTCGGCAGGGATTGGTTTTCTGATAGCGATGTTGATTCCGATCATATGCAGTAGTTATGTGGATGGTATGATACAGATTGAAATGGAGAGAAAAATAGGTGATAAATTATCAGAGGATGTAATCAGGAAATTTATGAGGATTCCATATGCGGATTTTGAAAGTATGGAATTTCAGGATACATTGATTCAAATGTCGCGAAGTCCGGATAGGATGATTCTAAAGTTGTTTCAAAATACGATAATAGCAATGCGATATTTTATGATATTAGCAGGACTGACAGGAATCTTTTTGAAAGCGGGAGTTGGGATTGCAGTCAGTTTTTCAGTTTTGTTCGCACCGTTGATTTGGCTCAATTTCAAGACGGCAGACATGATGAATGAAATTTATAATGAACAAACTATAGAGCAGCGGAAACGGGATTACTTAGAACAGCTTTTGACAGAAAAGGATTCATTGCTTGAGTTAAAGATATTTGGAGCTGTTAGATTTCTGGAAAAAAAGAGAAAAGCATTAGTGAAAGAGGTGTTAAATCGGAGAATCAGAGTAAAGGTAAAGGCACACAATTATTATTTGATTGGAAATTTTCTGACATTTGTCTGGTTATTCTCAATTTTAGTGTTTTTATGTATGAGTGCACTGGAAGGAAGTATTACATTAGGAGCTTTTGCAGCCGTTTTAACTGCGATGGGAGAAGCCTTGGATGATTCTGAAGCGTTATATATGACTTTGCAGAAAATGAGATGGGGAACGAATGTTGTATCTCACTTTTTGAGGTTTATGAGGTTGGAGGAAGAACATGATCCCCCAAAAAGTAAGGAAATAAAAGGAGATAACTGTATACGATTTGAAAATGTGAGTTTTACATATCCGGGAAGTGAACATTGTATTTTAAAGAATGTGAGTTTTGAAATCAAAGGTGGAGAGCATATTGCGTTGGTAGGCGTAAATGGCGCTGGAAAATCGACCATTATTAAATTGTTATGTCGTTTATACCGACCACAGAGTGGAAGAATTGTAGTAAATGGAATTGATTTGCAGGAATTTTCACAGGAACAACTTCAGAAGCTTTTTTCAGTAGTATTTCAGGACTATAATAGATTTTATTTGACACTTCGGGAAAATGTAGCAGCAGGGGCGTTGGAGCGTAAAGAGGATGATGAAAGCGTGAGAAAAGCACTTCGCATGGCGGGAATTGAAAATGAAAAATTACTGATGGAGTTGGATTTGCCGCTTGGAAAGTTAGAAGAACAGGGGATAGAGTTATCCGGTGGGCAGTGGCAGAGAATAGCGATTGCCAGAGCTTATTTTACGGATTCCGAATTTGTGATTTTGGATGAGCCTACATCAGCTCTGGACCCTATTGCGGAGAACGCTATGTATGAAAATATAGCATCTATCCTGACACAGAAAAGTTGTATTTTTATCTCACATCGTCTGGCGAGTGCTAAGATGGCGGACAGAATACTTGTTTTATCCAAGGGACAAATTCAGGAAGAAGGAAGTCATGCGGAGCTGATGGAACGCGGCGGCATTTATGCAGATATGTATAGGATGCAGAGCAGTTGGTATGAAAATCATGGGAGTGAGAGAGAATGTGATGAGGAAAATAGGAAATATATTTAAAATATTGTTTTGGGCAGCCCCTTTTTCGACAGCTGTCACTGTACTTTATTATATTTGTCAGGCAATCATCCCGGCGCTGTCGACTATTTTATTTGCAGGAATACTCCAAGGGGTAATTGAGTTGCAAGAAGGTAACAGAGAACTCCTGATAAAAAATGTAGCGATTTATCTTGGGATGCGAGGGGGAATGTATTTTTTGAATTATGGTTATAGTGTTTTGGTCAATACGGGGATTTTTGAAAAAGGCAGCATGTGTTTTAGGCAATTTCTGCAGGAAAAAACGGCAAGAATGCCTTTATATAATATGGAAAATTCAAAGATATTGGATCAGAAGAAGCGTGCAGAACGAACAGTTGAAGAGGATGTTCCTGCAATGGTATTTTATCAGTTTTTAGAGGCGGCATCAGCAGCGTTTGGTGTTGTAGCAGTATTGGGAATTATGCTGGATTATCATTGGGTTCTTGCGCTGGCAGCTATTTTGGCCGTATTGCCATTTCCAATTGTAAAAGTTATAAGGGGGAAAAGTCATGTACGGGTAAAAAATTCACAAAGCAATACGGTGCGCAAGATGGAGTATTATTGGAAAATATTGACAGGAAAGGATAGCGCAAAGGAACTTAGAGTATTGGGATGCCAGGAATATTTATCACGGCTATGGAAGAAAGAAAGTTTTTTGGTAAGAGAACAGTTATGGATGGAAAAGAAAAAAGATGCAGTATGGTGTTTCTTATGTGACATCATTCAATTTGCAGGATATATAGGAGCATTATTGCTTGCCGTGGGACTTGCCGTATGGGGACAGATGGAGGCTTGTGTATTTGGTGCATTGATTTCCGCATTATTGAATCTGCAGAATTGTATAAAAGTATTTCTGGAGGCGGTAGGAGAATTGCCGGAGCTTTTAAGTCTTTATAATAATTATGACACATATTTAAAATTGGGAGAAGAATTTAAGGAAAAGGAAGATAAACGATGTGTAGATAGACAACCACAAATTTCTTTTAGCCAAAAGAAAATTTGTTTGGAACATGTATTTTTTTCTTATCCGGAGATGCAGAAAAATGTTCTTGAAGATATTTGTTTAGATATTTTGCCAGGAGAGCATATCGCAATTGTTGGAGAAAATGGAAGTGGGAAAAGTACATTAGCAAAGCTTATTCTCGGATTATATCCAGTTTTGAAAGGAACGATACGGTGGGGGGAGATTGATTTGAATCAGCGTATGGTAGAGAATCTGTATCGCCATATTTCGGTGGTTTCACAAAATTTTGTGAAATATTATCTGACTTTGAGGGAAAATATAGGAATTTCATGTGTAGAAAAATTGGAGTCTGATCCAGAAATTATAAGAGTGTTGGAACAGGTTGGATTTACGGAAAAAATCTCATTGAACCAACAGCTTGGAACAGAATATGGAGGTGTTGATTTTTCGTTGGGGCAGTGGCAAAAGCTGGCGATTGCACGGGGAATACTAAGGAATGCAGAAATAATTGTGATGGATGAACCAACTAGTGCATTAGATGCAATTACAGAAAATGAAGTATTGAATTTATTTATGAAAGTGATGGAAGAAAAAACAGCTCTGTTGATTTCACATAGGATTGGAATTTGTTGCAAAATGGATAAAATTGTAGTAATGAAAAAAGGAAGAATTGTGGAGATTGGTTCACATGAGGAGTTATTGAGAAAAAACGGAGAATATGCCAGATTGTACTGGGCACAGGCGGGATGGTATCAAGAAAAATAGAACTTATATATCCAATTTCAAAACAGTCGCAAAGCAACTGTCAAACTCCCGGGAATTGTATTTGCGAAGAGGCATCTTTCTATGCTACAATCAGGTTCAGGACTTCGTGTGGAGTGGAAACAGGACTGACAGGGCATTTACGCAATTCGATGAACTGGGAGTGACAGAATGGAAACAACAACACTAATATTCTTGTTTATACTGGTATGGGGCATACTCGGAGTTACGTTTCTTTGCATCGGCATCGGACTGCATGTAAGAGGACGGAAAAAAAGAAATACCTGCACGTTGCCGGTCACTGCAACCGTAGTGGATCTGCGAAGAAAAATGGAGAACGGACATGAAAATAGCAGTAATGTCAGATATACATGGAAACTATATCGCCTTGCAGCGCTGTCTGGCGCATGCGTTGGAGCAGAATGTGGATGCGTATATTTTTTTGGGCGATTATTTGGGCGAGTTTCCCTATCCGCAAAGAACGCTGGAGATTCTGTATGAACTGAAACAAAATGCTTCCTGCATTTTTATAAGGGGAAATAAAGAAGATTACTGGCTCAATCGCAGAAAAGATCAAAACTGTGACTGGAAAAGTGGAAACCGCAGTGTCATGGCAATGATTTATAATTACAACAGTCTGAATGCAAAGGATCTTGATTTTTTTGAAACGTTGCCGATCAGCCAAAGCATCCGGTTTGCCGGGATGGAACCGGTTCTGGCTTGTCATGGAACGCCTTTTGAGAATCAGAAAGCGCTGCTTTCGGAGGAATTATTCGTTCAAAAATGCGAAGAACGCTATATCATATGCGGACATACCCATATGCAAGGATTCGTTTCTGACGGGAAAAAGAGAATCATAAACGCGGGAGCGGTCGGAGTTCCGTTGAAGTCCCCGAAAAAAACACAGTACATGATATTGACCTCGGACGGAAAGGACTGGAAGCCGGAATTTCTTTCCCTGGAATATGACGTGGATACCGTAATAAAAGAAATTCACGAATCCGGGCTTTGGGATGCATCGCCGTACTGGTGCAGGATCACGGAGCATTTGTTGGATACCGGAGAGCTGCCCCACGGAACGGTCTTAAATCATGTCATGAAACTAAACGACTATCAGGACCCCTGGTATAATATTGCGGACTCCTATTGGGAGAAAGCACTGGACGAGCTGGGGATAAGATAGGGTGGAACAAGCTTGCAGGTATTGTGAACTTTGGTTTGACGAAGTTGCGTTTGAGAGGAATACCGGTTATGGTCAGAAAATTACAAAAAGCAGATATAGACAGAGTTGCCGATATATGGTTAGATACGAATTTAAAAGCACATGATTTTATTTCTGCTCAATATTGGAAACGTAATTTTAAATTGGTAAAAGAAATGCTGTTACAGGCGGAAGTCTATGTCTATGAAAGTGATCAGAAAATCCAGGGGTTTATAGGGCTGAACAACGATTATATCGAGGGCATTTTTGTTTCTGATAAAATGCAGTCTCAGGGTATCGGTAAAATTCTGCTGAATGATACAAAAGACAAAAGAAACGAATTACGCTTAAATGTGTATCGGAAAAATACACGGGCAATCTCTTTTTACCAGAGGGAAGGTTTTGAGATCCAGAGCGATGGATTGGATGAAGCTACTGGAGAAAGAGATTATGTAATGGTGTGGAAAAAGAAATAGAAAATCCTGTTTGCAGAATTACGAAAATCCAAATCCCGAAAAAGATATGATGCTCCTGACAAACTGCCGTGTCTGCTAAAAGCAAGACACGGCAGTTCACTTTGCTTTCCTCTCTTGTGGATGTATGATACAACTTATCCCCTGATTTTTACAACTTACAGTCCCCAATGTAGATATGAAAAACAAGCTGTGATATAGTATCGTAGAACCGAAGGGAGGGGTGTTCTTTCCTGTATTGTGAAAAAACAGTATTTAAGTGCAAGCAAAAGCTGTATGATCTTGCATTCAGATACAGGCGTTAGCGTTGTTTCAGGCACATACGAAAGAAATGGAAGAAAAATATGGAGAAACGATTATGGAAGAAAGAAAAATTTTGACACCACAGTCCGTTCAGCAGGATCTGGACGCTTTGGGGCAATACAAAACAGCAGACGTGGACAGGCTGATCCGCCGCTATGTCAAGGAACAGGCGGACGCAGCTCTCCTTCGGGAACATATTTTGACGGAGCAGCAGTTTCATCGAATCTACTATTATGTAAACTTACAGCAAATTAAGGATGTGGCTGCACGGATGGCTTTTATTCACAATAATTTACTGTTTACGGATTGGTGGCACACGGATCAAATCATTCGGTATGTGGCGGCGCTGGATTTTGAAATGGCGATAGGGTATGCCCAGAAATATATCCATTCCGATGATCCATTTATTCGTCGCTGGGGCTATGTAATGTTTATTTCCCGGCTGGGGCATGGTCATGCAGAGCGGTTGCTGCCGCTGATGAAAGCAGACGATCACTATTATGTACAGATGGCGCAAGCCTGGTTGATTGCAGAGCTGACTATTTTTGAGCCGGAGGTTGTTCATCGGTGGATGAAAAGCTGTGGGCTTCCTTATTCCATCTGCGGCAAGGCCATTCAGAAAATCTGTGATTCCTACCGGATTTCCGACGATTGGAAAGTGAAATTCAAAGCTTTGCGGCCGGAACTGAAAGCAGCATTTGAAGCGTACGATTTCCTTCCGGCACAGTTGGCAAGGGATGCAAAAAAAAATTTCAGTATAAGTTGATAAAATCGGGCGCGCGGACCTCTCAATATGGAGATGCGATTGACTGGCTGATTCGGGCTGGAATTGTGAATAAGTGTATGAAATGCAGTCAGGGATTTTATCCGGTTGCAGCATATCAGGATGTGAGTGCATTTAAATTATATTATAGTGATCTGGGTATTATGTCCGCCAGATTGGGAATGACTCTGGAGGCGCTACAGGGTAAAGAAACAGAGCATTTCCGAGGTATATTGACAGAAAACTATGTTGCAATTGCGCTGAAAACGAATGGCTATGATCTTTATTATTGGGAATCAGATAATAGAATGCGCGCTCTGCGAGCATTCTATTGTCATGAATCAAATTGTCGGTGTCCTATTCGGATTGACCGACTATGCCTATTGGCTTTATGTAACTGACACAGAAGGGAATATAGATATGTCAACTACCCACGACCTAAAGGTCATGGGCTTGTAACTGCCCAGTCGTACTAA
>OKWR01000408.1_pt1 | contig 48465 bp, 51 predicted proteins | sample 1607101 | NCBI WGS metagenome assembly OKWR01 (sample SAMN04414076, study PRJEB24778) | human gut metagenome | material: faecal | host: Homo sapiens
ACGACTCATAAATCTACCCTTAATCGTGTATTGGATGATAGTTGCGGATTTTAGGGTTTAATCAAAAGGTAAGAAAAAATATTGATTTGTGGTATTTTAACAAATAAAACTTTCATATCAAAGCTAAAACGAAAACAGCGACCACCCGCAAGCAGTCGCTGTTTACCATACCGTCACAACGAACGGTGTCATTCAAATAAGAAAATGATCTTATACGGTAGTTGACGAATCAGAGCAGTTCTTCAAGTGACGACATCAGTGCCACATGAGGATAAACCTGCAGTTCCTCGCGGGTGGTCATGCCATGCAGCACACCCGCAAAATCCACTCCTGCGGCACGGGCTGTCTGCGCATCCACCACACTGTCGCCCAGATAAAGCACCTCATCTGCCGCCACCTTCAGTCGGTCCAGAGCTGCCAGCAGTCCTTCGGGCGAAGGCTTGTGCGCCCGGACATCCTCGCCTCCGATAACCACATTCAGAAAATCGTCGCCCAGATAGCGGGACAACAGATCCAGAATACGGTAACGGTATTTTGTGGAAATGATGCCCAACTGCGCTCCCTGCTCCTTCAGACTGCGCAACACCTTCAGGGTTTCGGGAAAGAGCACCGTATTGGCAGTCATGTGCACATCCGCGGCCTTGACATATTCCGCCTTATAGGCAGCCAGCACCGCCGGGTCGCTCACTCCGGTGAGCAGGGCAAACGATTCCTCCAGAGTCAGACCGATGGTACGTTTGATCTGCATTTCGGAAATGCCCTGATAATCGTGGTTATCGAGCACGATGCGAAAGCACTTTACGATTCCTTTTGACGAATCGGCCAGCGTATAATCAAAGTCAAACAAATAAGCTTTATATTTCTTCATAATCTCTGTTGTTTCCATTCCGGCTGCAAAGATACGAAATTCTCTGAAAACCGCTTTCAGTCATTTTCAGGAAGCGGGGAAAGAAAATCAAAAATAAATCCATACATTTGTATTTATTCATCATCAGAAAAACCTATAGAATATGGATACAAGACATTACCCTCCACGCATGGCAGAGCAGGAAAAAGGCTATAAATTAGTTTACGGAAAGATTCACGAGCAACTGAAGCGGAAGTGGTTCCAATACACCGAACTGTTTTTCATCGTAGGCTCCATCGCTTCGATCATCTACAGTTCGTTCGAAATCTCGGCTCCTTTCCGGGCCCAGCTGTTTCTTTTCAACTATATAGCCTCGTTTATATTTACCATAGAATATGCCCTGCGCCTGATTTCCGCGCCGATGCAGTATCCCGACAAACGAGGATGGCAGGCCAGACTGAAATATGTCTTTTCATTCTATGGCATCATTGATTTTGTGGCCATCCTTCCTTTCGTGGTCATCTATACCTATCAAAACTCACCGCATCTGCATCTGGTGGTACTGGCCTATATTCTGATTATCTTCAAACTGATCCGCTATTCGCGCTCGTTCCGTCTGATTGGTGAAGTGCTTCATGCCGTGCGCGAAGAACTGGTGACCGCCTATACGGCCTGCGGCATCATGCTCGGCTTTTCGGGAATCCTGATGTATTATATCGAACGGTACGCACAGCCGGAAGCGTTTGCCAACATCGGCGACGGATTCTGGTGGGCCATTGTGGCTTTCACCACGGTGGGCTACGGCGACATCTACCCCATCACCCCGTTGGGACGCCTGCTCAGCAGTCTGATCAGTCTAATCGGCATTGCCATGATTGCCATCCCTACCGGTATCATCAGCTCGGCTTTCATGAACATGATGCTGGACAAACGGAAAGAAAGAGATGAAAAAGAAAAGGAAAAAACAGATACTGAAAACAATCCATAAAAACTGCATACAATGAAAAAACTGTTTCTAATCCTAGCCACAGCACTGACCGTTGTGAGCTGCCACACCGGCAAACAGGCCGGAAAGCCCATGCCGGGTGCCGACCGTGACCGGCACGGATGCATCGCCTCGGCAGGATATACCTGGAGTAAAGTCCGGAAAGACTGCGTCCGCATCTTCGAAGAAGGCATCCGTCTGGTTCCGGCACATGTAAAAACTTCCGTAGCCGCTTATGTGATTTTCTCACCCGATCAGGAGCGCGCCGAAGTTTTCCTTCCGGGACAGAAAAAACATCCGGTACTGAAACGCAAGGGAGGTATCTGGAAAAAGAAACCATACGTTCTGGCCAGAAACAAGAACGGATGGATTCTGAAAACAGGCGGAACTGATGTTTATGTCTCTCCGCAGAAATAAAAATCAAGAAGCGGCTCCGATTTCCTTTTGGAAGTCAAAGCCGCCTCTTTCTTTAAAAAGTGTACTAAAGGCGTTTCAAATCAAAATTTCTTGGGATTTTTGTTCCAGTGATATACCAGATGCAGCATCACATAATGCGGCAGAGAGCGGTACCAGGTTTCTACCCGTCCCTGGGCATTGACCTCATATTGTGTGGCCGACAGGTTGTGCAGCAGGTCAAAGGCTTCCAGACGCGCTATGATCTTGCCCTTCCAGAATGACTGGCTCAGAGAAGCATTCAGCAAAAAGTCATTCGTATTCAGTTCCGAGCTGCCATAGCCGCGACGGCTGTACATGGTGGCATCCAGCGCTACCGTGGTCTTCAATTTCGGTATCGTATAGCGGCCGGAAAGACCGTAATTGAAATCCCATACATTCAGGGTCTCGAAATCATACATACGCCCCACCGAATGCCGCCAGCTGACATCACCCGAAGCACGCAAGTTCAGCATGCCCTTGCTATATTGGATATAGGCTCCGTCATGCAGCGTCGTGGTGTTGACGATATTCCGGTGGCTTTCCGTCTCGCCGGCAAGCATCGCATAATCCACGGAGTGCCGGTAGTTCGCATCGGCGTTCATCTGCCATCTCCAGTATTTCTTTTCGCCCAGAGCCTGTGAATAGTCAAACTTGGCCGTACCCGAATAGGCACCGTCCACATTCACCGGTTTATAGGTATATACACCGGTTTCCGGATTATAGTTCACGGACTGGGCCACATCCCGATGCTGATAATTGTATGTGGCTGCGATGTGCCATTGCCGTTCGTTCTTTCCCCATCTGTCCGTATAGTCCACAGAAACCGTTGTGTTGGCCTTCTTCTTCAAGTCGGGATTTCCCAACTTAACCACCAGCGGCTGACTGTCGTCCCGATAGTTCACCCGGTCATAAAAATCCACATCCTTAAGGTCATAACGGAGATTCACAGAAAAGCTGTGGTTTCCGCCAGGCGACACCGTACGGAAACTTACGTAAGGAGAAAGAAGCGCCGTGTGCCGATATACGGTTGTGTCAATCACTCCCCGCTGATAATCCAGTGCTTCGTGCAAGATGGGCACAGAAACACCCACACTCCACTGGTCATAAAAAATTCTAACCGGACTGTCACCCACCTGATAATATTTCCGCTTAAAAAAAGTTATATTGGGCTCAGCTCTTATACCATAAACATGACTGTCATAGGAGTTTGCCGGATCGGTAATCGCATTCAGCATGTCCAGTTGAGAAGCCAACAGCAAGGTGTCCGGATGATACAGATAATCATGTTTCCGAACATCACCATAGTTAACGGTAGAACCTACCGACATTCCCATTTTACCGATCAATTCCGGAACTGAGTAAGTCAATGCACCATATACTATTGAAGAACGGTTGGCCCTGTCACTGGCATTGTAACGGACATCCTTTGTCTGGGTATTTGCCTGCCAGGTGTTGTAGCAATCAGACAGCCACGATTTCTCGTCGGTATACCAATAGGCTAGATAATAATTCAAATTCCGTTCTTTCTCCTTGTTCGTATTAAAGGCACCGGAAACGCTTTGATCGAAATGCAGGGTTTGACCCTCGCTCAGATTATCCGTAAACATGGAGGCTGTCAGGGTGTCGCTCTGCAGGTCGTCCCATTGGTTGAAAAGGGAATGACCGTTGGCATGGCGCTTTTCATAATCGAAGTTGGTATTTATTCTCAGATAACCCGGTTTGGTAGCCACATACTCATTGTTCAGCTTCACCTTCCAGTTACCGGAATGGTCAGTATTTTCGGTCTGTGACAACGGATGGCTGCCTTCCAGAAACTGTTCCTGACGACGGCGCATCTCTCTGTCATCCGACGTGCTGGTATAGTCTGCCACAAAATTGTTCTTACGGACCTTGTCTTTCGACTGATAGTCCAGATCAAAAGCCACACTGCGCGTGGTGGTCAACGAACGGGGCATGGTGGCCGGAGACCAGAATCCGCGCTCTCCGATATGACGGCCCTCATTCACATTATTCAGATTGGCCATCACGGAGTAACGCCACAAATCGGTGAAGCCCAAAAGAAAGCCACGCCCCAGCCAGCGGTCGTTCGTACCTCCGGCGGCTTCCACATTGGCTATGTAACCCTGACTGTATTCCGGTTTCAGATTCACATCCATCACAAACTTGCGAGGCTCCACATCGTAACCCAGAGCCACACTCTTGTCCGTCTGCTTGTCATAAACCTTGATGTTCTTCACCGTGTAATAAGGAAGGTTCTCCATCATGACTTTCTTGTTGCCGTGCATGAAGGTGCGCGATCCCAACATCAGTTCGTCCACCTTACGCCCGTTGACAAAGATCTCTCCGGACTGATTCATCGTTACGCCCGGAAGCTGGTCTATCAGGCTTTGCAGCATCGAACCGTCCGGAAGCTTGAAGGCATCGGCATCGTAGACGATTGTATCTCCCTTATAATACATCTTGACTTTGGTAGCCTTGACCACCACCTCATCTAGTTCCTTCTTCCATTCCTTGCGCATCATGAGGGTGGACAGACTCAGGTCACTTTTTTGCGTGGGGGGTACGGAAAAACGGCGCCACACATCCCCATAGCCGGCTCTTGTGGCACGCAGCAGGTAATGACGGCCGGCTTTTACCGAAGCTGTATAAATCTCCTTCAGAGCCTGACCGGAACTGGACCGGATGGAAAAGCAGGAGGCGGAATCCACCACAACCGCACTGTCTGGAGTCAGCACGGACAGCTTGACACCGCTGAGTGGGATCTTCAGGAACTCGTCTTCAATATCGACTTGAATTTTCACGGTTTGGGCTACCGCTCTTATACAACAACAGAGCAGCAATATACCCATCAAAAGACTTTTTTGGATCATTGTTTTTGAGTAATATTAGTTATAGATCTCGTTTTAAACAGTTTTCTGAGTAATAGAAAGAAGAATAAACACACAACACCGAAACGCAAGGAGATACCAAGAATGTATCCATCCGTTGTGACAAAAACGGACGGATTCAAAAAACGGCTCTGATTTCCTTTTGGAAGTCAGAGCCGCTTAAACGTATACATACCTGTTTAAGCGTTATAACTTACACATAAATAGGAAAGTCATTTCAGCGTTATCGGAATAGAAAACTTACTCTCTACAAAAATAAAATTGGCGGATGCCGGATGCCAACGGAACTTTTCGCTCATCTTTGTCAGTGACTCGGTTACCTTTTTCTCCAGATCCGGATTCTTCGTTGAGTTCCTGACGCATGTAATCTCACTCATTCTTCCATCCTTCTTTACCACAAAAGAATAAAGTAATTTTCCGGAGGATTCCTCAGGCAGAAGAGTACTCAGGTAGTTTTGGAACGCCTCCAAGCCGTCGGACGGATGAGCCGGGAGTTCCGGGTCCACATAAACCGGACGGCTGTCTGCCTCAGTTTCTTTCCGTTGGCATTGATCCCATTCGGATTTACTCAGATGCAGACGCACCACACAACTGCTGGCCACAGCCTTACCATCCTGCCACGCCGGCAAAGCCTTAGGAAGGGAGGAGAACATGCGCTCCATCTCCTGCTTCACTGCCGGTGAATCGGCATCCGGAACAACATCGGTTATTTTTCCGTCCGGAGCAATCGTAAAACGGACTTCCGCAGACAGAGGCTGCTCAGACGGATATCCTTCCGGCCACTTCAAAAAGTGAAGGCAAATCAATTTCACATTGTCTGCAAACTCCGGCTGATAGTCATACAGCTGGGAGTCCTCTACCGTGAAAGTGCAGACATTTCTTCCGTCCGTAGAAGGCGTATTCCGGATCTCCAAAATTTTTTCAATAAGATATTTTCCGTCACTCTTGCCCACTTGCACGCGGAAGCACACTTCTGGTGCTTGCCCGTCCTTAAAAATATCATAAGAGACCTCAAAAGTCCGGTCATCTACAGGACGGATCTTGAAACTGTCTTTCCAGAAAGCGTCAAAGTCCGATTCGCCGACCAACAGGTCATAAAAGGGCACTCCATCCATACGCTGCATGGTTTCCCGTTTCTTATCAAAGGCCTGCAAAACCGGTTCCGCACAATAGGCCGAACGCAAATGGGACAACTCCTGCTCCAAAGTATCGGGCATCAGGATATAGGCGGACAGGTATCTTTCATAAAACGAGCGGACAAAATGCTCCGCCGTGCTTTCCTGATCCACAGGCTGGCGGGAAATCTCAAACAGGGAATCTCCATACTTTGTGCCGCCCCAGGATGGAGTGACGTAAGAAATGCGGTAATTACCTTCTGTTCCGACAACGCGCACCGGAATATCCGTCAGGGAACCGTCCGGAGAGAAACGCCAGGAAACGGCATACCAGTTGCCGTCCAAATGACGGCAGGTCACCGACTGGGCAGCATAGGAAGTCACGTCCTGAGAGCGGGTCATCAAGTTTGCATCCACCACATTGCTGGCCCGATATACTTTCGCAAGCATGGCCGTAGTGAGATATTTCTTGTTCGCATCCTCAGTTCGGTGTATGTCCTCATTCAACCAATACTCCTTGTATTGTTGTGTCAACCAAGGAATAACCCCTTCGTCCTGATCTGAATTCGTAAGGGGCTTGCTATTTGCAGCCCACGGTAGCAGCAAAAGGCCAAGTAAAGCAACACGATAATTCATACCCAAATCTTTTAATCGTTAAACAATAAGTCCTTACATTTTTTGCTCTATTCCTATAGGAACAGGTCATTAAAATAACCTTTACTAGTAGAAACATATCACAAAATGAGCCCAAAAAACAATGTAAAGCAAATATAAATGATGTTTTTTTGTTAAAAGTATACTTAAGTATACCTCAGAAGAAATATTATGAGGGATATCATTCGAGAAATAATAAAAAACATTATCTTAGCCTAAATAAAATATAGGAAGACAATGAACATACATAAATTATTTAATGAATGGAATAAAGGAACTGATACGGATCATTTTTCAGAAGAGCAAATTGCCCAACTGATCCATCTTATAAAACTGATTTTGCTGGATGAATACGAGAGTTTTTATATCATAGATTATAGCCAGAAACGATTTGTATATGTCCATGACAATCCATTGTTCCTGTGCGGACATTCTGCCCATGAGGTTCAGTATATGGGATATAATTTTTATGCCCGATACGTACACCCCGAGGATATTCCATTTCTGTTCGAAGTCAACGAGATAGGTTTCCGGAAATACCGGGAGCTGTCAAAAGAAGATCGCAATAAAGACGGTTATATCTCTTATGATTTCCGCATAAAAAACCGAAACTCTTATTTTCCCGTACGCCATACCCTGATTCCGCTGATCAAGAACGAGCGGCAGGAAATTGTCTGGGCACTCTGTAAGGTTTCTCTGACCGATCAGAAGCACCCGAATATGATCATGGGTAAAGTGGGCGAAAAAGAAATATTATGGAACCGGGAAACAAAATGTTGGGACGAAATGCCAAGTCCTCAATTAAGCGAGAAAGAAAAAGAAATTGTCAGACTGTCTGTTCAAGGGTTTACAGAAAAAGAAATGTCTGAGAATTTGCAATTATCTGAGAGTGCCATTAAAAAAAGGAAAAAAATCCTGTTTCAGAAACTACATGTAAAAAACATGTCCGAGGCCATTATCTGTTGCACCAATAAAAAAACTGTTTTAACGGCATACAACAATCCCCTCCTTTTAAAACCGTTTTAAAGTGGTTTTAAAAGAAGGGGATTATGATGTAGCTTCCTTATTTCATCAAACAATACCGAATATCCTCTTCACTCATTCCCCTTTGTCTCATACGATCCGCAATCTCCTCTAATTCATCCTTGCTTTGTAAACGGGTGCCTTGCTTATGTTCGTACAGCAAACGGAACAAAGTTCGTATCGCATTCTGAATTCTCTGCTGTCCCTCGTCTGTATTGAGATCAATCCGACAGAAAGGAGAACATTCCTTATGCAGACACAGATAATAGATTCCGCCAATCAGCAAACTGGATATGGCACTGATGTCCATTCCAGAATCCTTAAAATCCGACTCATACTTATCCACCAGAGAGATGGTATGCAGCTCGCGGTTCATGGCCGTACGCAGGGTAACCTGATTGGTGTCTGATATCTCCCAACGCAAAAGCTCCAGCATGATGGATTTTTGGCTTAATTCATTGAGCAGATTGATCAAGAGTTCGGCATAAACTTCTTCTGTGCGAACCTGATTATTCTCCACGCTCATCGTGTCCTTAAACCAGTAATCAAACTCACGCACAAAATGCTCAAAGAAATCTTCCTGGTTCTGATAACGGCTGTAAAAGGTAATCGGTTCAATCTTGGCGCGCTTAATGATGTCCAAAACAGTTACATTGGAGAATCTCTTTTTCAATACCAGCTCCTTGGCGGCTTTGTCAATGCAGTTTTCTATATCGGCTTTGCTTCGTCTCGGTCTCCTCGGTTTACGGTTTTCCTGTTCCATTATAAAAAGTATTATATAGGGAATATCAATCCCGTTATTACACAAATTCAGCAATCGGACAGGCTCACCCATCCAACTGAATTCAAAGTTATAAAAACAATGCAGACAAGAAAAAGAAAAGCAACTTTATTTTGAATAAATGTAAATATTTATACAAAAACAGCAGATTGCATCCCATACTGAAGATACAATCTGCCATTACATCATACTTTTATTGATTATTTCTGAACCGGAAACACGTCCTTATAGCGTTCACGGATGATCTTGATCCGTTCTGCCGAGAGCGGTTCCACATCCTTCAGCGGATAAGGCAAGCCCAACTGTTCGTACTTGAACACGCCCATCGTGTGATAAGGCAACCATTCGATTTTCTCCACCACCGGATAGCCCTTGAGATATTCCACCAGGCGGTCGAGCTGCTCGTCGTCATCGGTCAGCCCCGGCACGATCACGTGACGGATCCAAACCTTGACACCTCGCTTCTGGGCCTCGTCCAGATAGCGCAAGGCATTGCGCCCGTCGCTACCGCAAACCTTGCGGCACAGGGCCTCATCCAGCGCCTTGATGTCGAGCATCAGCAAATCGGTGTAGTCCAGCACGGCCAGCGTCTGCTCATTGCAGATGGCTCCCGAAGTATCGAGCGCCGTATGCAGTCCGGCCTCGCGGCACAGACGGAAATACTCGCGTGCAAACTCAGCCTGCATCAGCGGTTCGCCACCGGTCAGAGTCACGCCACCATTGCGGATAAAGCTTTTGTAGCGCAACACCTCTTCAAGCAGTTCCTGAGGAGTGTATTCATACTTCACGGCACGGTTCTTGTCCCAGGTATCCGGGTTGTGACAGTACTGACAACGCAGAGGGCATCCCTGCAGGAAGGTCACAAAACGAATTCCGGGACCGTCAACGGTCCCGAAACTCTCCAGTGAATGTATTTTTCCTTTAATCACTTGTTCAAAAAATTACAAAGAGTGGTTGATGGTACGTGAAATCACGTCGAGCTGCTGCTCACGAGTCAGTTTCACGAAGTTCACCGCATAACCGGATACACGGATGGTGAGCTGCGGATACAGTTCCGGATGCTCCATCGCGTCGATCAGCAATTCACGGTCGAACACGTTCACGTTCAGGTGCTGTCCGCCCTGCGGAGTGAAGTAACCGTTCAACAGACCAACCAGGTTGTCTACCTGAATGTCGCGCTCCTTACCCAAAGTAGCCGGTGAGATACCGAAGGTGAATGAGATACCGTCGTGTGCGTGCTGGAACGGCAACTTGGCCACTGAAGCCAGAGCGGCAACAGCACCCTTCACGTCGCGTCCGTTCATTGGGTTGGCACCCGGAGCGAACGGAGTTCCGCCCTTACGTCCGTCAGGAGTAGTACCAGTCTTCTTTCCGTAAACCACGTTGCTGGTAATGGTCAGAATAGACTGGGTAGCCTCAGCGTTGCGGTAAGTCTCGTGCTGACGCAGATAGTTCATGAACTTGGTTACGATTTCCACTGCGATGCTGTCGGTACGGTCGTCGTTGTTTCCGTAAGGAACATATTCGCCCTCACGCTCGAAATCAACAGCCAGACCGCGCTCGTCGCGGATCACCTTCACCTTGCAGTCGCGGATGGCAGCCAGTGAGTCGGCCACGATAGACAGACCTGCGATACCGGTTGCGAAGATACGGTGTACGTCTCCGTCGTGGAGCGCCATCTCGTATGCCTCGTAGTTATACTTGTCGTGCATGTAGTGAATGATCTTCAAAGCGTTGGTGTAAACCTTGGCCAACCATTTCATCATCTGCTCGTATTTCTCCATGACCTCGTTATAATCGAGATACTCAGAAGTGATAGCCTCGAACTTAGGCGCTACCTGATCGCCGGTACGCTCGTCGCGACCACCATTGATGGCGTATAGCAAGCACTTGGCCAGGTTGGCACGCGCTCCGAAGAACTGCATCTGCTTACCGATCTTCATCGGAGATACGCAGCAGGCAATTCCGTAGTCATCACCGTACTCAACACGCATCAGGTCGTCGTTCTCATACTGGATGGCAGAAGTATCAATAGATACCTTGGCGCAGAACTTCTTCCAGTTTTCCGGCAACTTCTCAGCCCACAGAACTGTCAAGTTTGGTTCTGGAGCAGGGCCCAGGTTGTACAGGGTGTGCAGATAACGGAAACAGGTCTTGGTTACCAACGTACGGCCGTCTACGCCCATACCACCCAAAGACTCGGTTACCCAAACCGGATCACCAGAGAACAGGTCGTTGTATTCCGGAGTACGCAAGAAGCGAACGATACGCAGCTTGATGATCATCTGGTCTACCAGTTCCTGTGCCTCTTCCTCTGTCAGCTTGCCTTCCTTGATGTCCTTCTCGATGTAGATATCCAGGAATGTAGCGGTACGACCGATGGACATGGCAGCACCGTCCTGATCCTTCACGGCAGCCAGATAAGCCAGATATACAAACTGAACAGCCTCACGAGCATCCTTAGCCGGACGGGTTACGTCGAATCCGTAAGAAGCACACATGCCTTCGAACTCCTTCAGAGCCTTGATCTGCTCGGTAATTTCCTCACGGCGACGGATAGTCTCCTCAGTCATCTCATTAGACTCCAGACGTTTCTGGAAATCCTTCTTCTCCTCAATCAGAGTAGCAGTTCCGTAAAGAGCTACACGACGGTAGTCACCGATGATACGGCCACGGCCATAAGCATCCGGCAGACCGGTAATGATCGCGTCGTGACGGGCTTTCAGGATGTCCTGAGTATATGCTGAAAACACACCCTCGTTGTGGGTTTTACGATATTTTGTAAAAATCTCTTTGGTCAGCGGATCCAACTGGTAGCCGTATGCCTTCAAGCTGTTCTCTACCATGCGGACACCACCTCTCGGGAAAATGGCACGTTTCAAAGGTGCATCGGTCTGCAAACCAACGATTACCTCGTTCTCCTGGTCAATGTAACCCGGTCCGTAAGTGGAAATTGACTGCGGAAGTTTGGTCTCTGTGTCGTAAACACCACGCTCGCGCTCCACCTTGAACATCTCGGTCAACTTGTTCCATACTTTGCGAGTTTTCTCTGAAGAAGGCTTCAAGAAAGAATCATCTCCCTCATAAGGAGTGTAGTTGTTCTGGATGAAGTCTCTTACATTGATCTCTTTCTTCCAAAGATCGCCTTTAAAGCCGGCCCAGCTTTCCTGTGTAAATTCCATAAAAATATTGATAAAAATATGATACTTCGTCTTTCTCTTTTTCTCGATGCAAAGATACGCAGAATTTTTCAAATATCTCATACCTAAATATAGGTATTTTACAATAAAAAATATTATCAGGCTAAATTTAAAACGATTACAAGTTTTTATTTACAGACACAAAACGTCCAGATTTCCAAAGAGAATCTTAGAATAAAAAGATTTCCTCATGACACTTTTGCCGTTTTGTCCTAAACAAAAAATTAAAAAGCAACGTGTTTTTACCTGAGCAATATTTGCACAAACCAGTTTTTTTTCTCACCTTTCCTACCAAATATCAAAAAAACTGTAATATAAAAATGATGGAAATTAAAGAGATTACACATCCCAACGAACAGGATTGCCAGAATCTTCAAATACTACTTGCCACACTAAGTGAAAGCTGTTCATTTTCAATAGAAAATCTGACACAAATGCTTCAGAACAAAAACAATAGACTTTATGGTCTTTATGATCAGGACCAGCTTGTCGGCTGCTGTTGTCTTGGAATTTACCACAGTCTTACCGGTAAAAAAGCTTGTCTCGAAGATGTTGTGGTGCGCACGGATTATCAAGGTAAAGGCGGAGGACGCATGTTGGTCTCCCATGCAACCGAAGAAGCAAAAAAAGAAGGAGTAAAACAAATGCTTTTTACTTCCAAACCATCACGAGTCAGAGCCAACCACCTTTACCAAAACATGAATTTTGAGAAAAAAGACACAAATGTTTATATAAAGAAGTGGTAAAAACAGAAGTTCTCACACATTTTTATATAAGAAATCCCGCAACAAATACAAAAAACATTGCCTTGCTCGGAAATCTTTTGTATTTTTGCGATTAAATACAGAAATTGTAACGATCATGAATATTTTAGAATTAAGTGAACAGGAAATCGTAAGACGTAACAATCTGAATGAAATGCGTGCTCTGGGCATCGACCCGTATCCGGCTGCCGAATACCCTACCAACGCGTTCTCAACAGACATACGCAATGAATTCTGCGAAACAGATGAACCGAGAGAAGTCTGCATTGCCGGCCGTATGATGAGCCGACGCATCATGGGTAAGGCTTCCTTCATCGAACTTCAAGACTCAAAAGGACGTATTCAGGTATATATCACTCGTGACGATATTTGCCCGGGCGAAAACAAAGACATGTATACTACTGTTTTCAAGAAGCTGCTCGACTTGGGCGATTTCATCGGAATCAAGGGATTTGTATTCAAGACCCAGACCGGCGAAATCAGTGTGCATGCCAAAGAACTGACCGTTCTGGCCAAGAGCATCAAGCCACTGCCTATCGTGAAGACCAAGGACGGCGAAGTTTATGACTCTTTCGACGATCCTGAATTGAGATACAGACAGCGCTATGTCGACCTCGTCGTTAATCAGGGAGTAAAGGAAACCTTCCTCAAAAGATCCAAGATCTTCAAGTCTATGAGAGATTTCTTTGATAAGGATGGTTATACCGAAGTAGAAACCCCTATCCTGCAGTCTATCCCGGGTGGTGCTTCAGCCCGTCCGTTTATCACACACCACAATGCACTGGATATTGACCTGTATATGCGTATCGCCTGTGAGTTGTATCTGAAGAAACTGATTGTGGGTGGCTTCGAAGGTGTATACGAATTCTCAAAGAACTTCCGTAACGAGGGTATGGACCGTAATCACAATCCGGAGTTTACTTGTATGGAGCTGTACGTTTCCTATAAGGATATCTATTGGATGATGGATTACACCGAGAAACTGCTTGAGAAGATCGCACTGGATGTAAACGGTACAACTCAGGTTAAGGTAGGCGACAACATCATCGACTTCAAGGCTCCTTACAAGCGTATCACCATCCTGGATGCCATCAAGGAAAAGACCGGATACGATCTGAACGGAAAGAGCGAAGAAGAAATCCGCGAAGTTTGCAAGGCTCTGAATCTGGACGAAGTGGACGAAACCTTCGGCAAGGGTAAGATGATTGACGAGATCTTCGGTGAATTCTGTGAAGGCACCTTCATTCAGCCGACTTTCATTACGGACTATCCGATCGAAATGTCTCCGTTGACCAAGAAACACCGCAATAATCCGGAACTGACTGAGCGCTTTGAGCTGATGGTCAACGGTAAGGAGCTGGCTAACGCCTACTCTGAGCTGAACGATCCGATTGATCAGGAGGAGCGTTTCCAGGAGCAGTTGCGCCTGAGCGAAAAGGGAGACGACGAGGCGATGTTCATCGATCAGGATTTCCTGCGCGCCTTGCAATACGGTATGCCAAATCTGGCCGGTATCGGTATCGGTATGGACCGTCTGACCATGTTGCTCACCGGACAAACAACCATTCAGGAAGTGTTGTTCTTCCCACAAATGCGTCCGGAAAAGAAAATCCCTAAAGATGCTCCACGTGAATATGTAGCAATCGGAGTACCTGAAGAAATTGTTCCGGTACTGCAAAAGGCCGGATATAATCTGGTAAACGATCTGAAGGACGGTAATCCGCAAAAAATCCAGCAGCAGATCGGCGATATCATTAAGAAATATAAATTAGAGATGACCAAGCCATCCGTAAATGATATTGCGGAATGGGTTGAGAAACTGAAATAAACAAACATCATGGAGAATTGCGGAACCATAGCAATCATGGGTGGCGGTAGCTGGGCTACCGCCATAGCCAAGATGATGCTGGAGCAAAACGACTCCATTTATTGGTATATGCGACGGGACGACCGTATAGAAGAGTTCCGTCGTCTGGGTCATAACCCTGCATATCTTACGAGCGTTCATTTTGATGTCGACCGTATTCATTTCTCTTCAGATATTAATAAGGTAGTGGAAAACTCGGATACTCTGATCTTTGTCACTCCCTCACCTTACCTGAAAAGCCATCTGAAAAAACTGAAGGTAAAGCTCCGCGACAAATTTATTGTCACAGCGATCAAAGGTATTGTGCCCGATGAAAACCTGGTATGCTCAGAGTATTTCCATCAGGTATATAATGTGCCCGATGAAAATCTTGCGGTACTGGGCGGACCAAGCCATGCCGAAGAAGTGGCGATGGACCGGCTGACTTATCTGACTATCGGTTGCTCTGACCTGAAAAAGGCGCAGTGCTTTGCCGATATGATGGCCAGCCAGTACGTCAAGACCAAAATCAGCGCTGATGTTATCGGTATCGAATATGCGTCGGTTCTGAAAAATGTCTATGCCATCGCATCAGGCATTTGCAATGGTCTGAAATACGGAGACAACTTCCAGGCCGTACTGATAGCCAATGCCGTACAGGAAATGAAACGTTTCCTGAAAACAGTGCATCCGATAGAAAGAAGCCTGATTGACTCCGTTTATCTGGGCGACTTACTGGTAACCGGTTACTCTAATTTCAGTCGTAACCGCGTGTTCGGAACCATGATCGGAAAGGGCTACAGCGTAAAAAGCGCACAAATAGAAATGGAAATGATTGCAGAGGGATATTATGGAACCAAATGCATGAAGGACCTGAACCGCCATCTGCATGTAAACATGCCAATATTGGACGCGGTCTATAATATATTATATGAGCGCATTTCCCCTAGTATTGAAATCAAACTATTAACGGATTCATTCAGATAAAAATATACTTATTTTAAAGTGTAAGAAAATGAAAAATATTCAATTAGACATCACAAAAGCATCTCAGTTTCTGAGCGAAGATGCAATCGCAGCATTTGAACCGCAGGTTAAGGCTGCACAGGAGGCTCTTGAAAACGGAACCTGTCCGGGTAATGACTTTTTGGGCTGGCTGCACTTGCCGTCATCTATTACCAAAGAGTTTATCAACGAGCTGAATGCTACTGCTCAGGTGATTCGTGAGAACTGCGAAGTGGTGGTTGTGGCAGGTATCGGTGGTAGCTACCTGGGTGCCAGAGCCGTAATCGAGGCTTTGAGCAACAGTTTCCAGTGGCTGCTGAACGACAAAAAGAATCCTGTCATATTGTTTGCAGGTAACAACATCGGTGAGGACTATCTGGCTGAATTGAGCGACTATCTGAAGGACAAGAAATTCGGTGTCATCAATATCTCCAAGAGTGGTACCACTACCGAAACAGCTTTGGCTTTCCGTCTGCTCAAGAAGCAATGTGAAGACCAAAGAGGAAAAGAAGAAGCCAAGAAGGTTATCGTAGCCATTACCGACGCCAAGAAGGGTGCCGCACGTACTACTGCCGACAAAGAGGGCTACAAGAGCTTCATCATTCCGGACAATGTAGGCGGACGCTTCTCAGTACTGACTCCGGTAGGTTTGCTGCCAATTGCTATCGCCGGATTCGACATCGAACAGCTGGTAGCCGGTGCCACAGACATGGAAAAGGCTACTGCTCCTGAAGTTCCGTTCCTGGAGAATCCTTCAGCTGTTTACGCAGCTTGCAGAAACGCCTTGTATCAGAGCGGCAAGAAGATCGAGATTCTGGTAAACTATCAGCCTAAGCTGCACTTCATGAACGAATGGTGGAAACAGCTGTACGGCGAATCAGAAGGAAAAGACGGCAAGGGAATTTTCCCGGCAGCTGTTGACTTCACTACCGATCTGCACTCTATGGGACAGTGGATTCAGGAAGGCGAGCGCACTATCTTTGAAACTGTAATCAGCGTTGAGTCTTCTAACCACACTCTGCTCTTCCCGAGCGACGAGGAGAATCTGGACGGTCTGAACTTCCTGGCCGGAAAGAGAATCGACGAAGTAAACAAGATGGCCGAACTGGGTACTCAGCTGGCTCACGTAGACGGTGGTGTGCCTAATATGCGTCTGTCTGTACCGACTTTGAACGAGTATTATCTGGGACAGATCATCTACTTCTTCGAGAAGGCTTGCGGTATCAGCGGTAATCTGCTGGGTGTAAATACTTTCAACCAGCCGGGTGTAGAGGCATACAAGAAAAACATGTTTGCCCTGCTCAACAAACCGGGTTACGAAAAAGAAAGTGAAGCTATCCGTGCAAGACTGAACAAATAATCAAGATATCACTATGTTCGAAAAAGAAAGAGAACAATATCTTACCTCCAACGGCTTTGAGGCTACCCGCCTCAAAGCCGTCTTATTTGATATGGACGGAGTGCTCTTCGACTCAATGCCCAACCACGCATACGCCTGGAGCCACGCCATGACACAATTCGGACTCAAAATGACTCCGGAGGAGGCTTACATGCACGAAGGAAGAACCGGAAACGGTACCATCAACCTGTTGACACAGAAATATTGGGGGCGTGACGCTACCGAAGAAGAACTGGATGAGATCTATCAGGCCAAAGCAGATGTATTCAACATGCGCGAAGAAGCTCCTGAAATGCCAGGAGCTAAAGAAATGCTCTACGCCGTAAAAACAGATGGTTTTCAACCGGTATTGGTCACTGGTTCGGGACAGCTTTCTCTGATAGACCGTCTGAACAAACACTTTCCGGGGATCTTTACCAAAGATAAGATGGTAACCAGTTTTGACGTAAAATACGGCAAGCCCAATCCGGAACCTTATCTGATGGGATTGAAAAAAGCCGGAGTAGAACCATGGGAGGGTATCGTTGTAGAAAACGCTCCTTTAGGTGTTGAGGCCGGCGTAGCCGCCAAAATATTCACCATAGCCGTGAATACCGGTCCTCTGCCCGATCAGGTATTGTTGGATGCCGGAGCCAATCTGCTCTTCCATTCCATGCAAGAGCTTAAAGAAAGCTGGGAGCAGATAAAAAATACTTTTGCATAAAATAAAAAAAACGGATAAGAAATACTTATCCGTTTTTTTTATTTTCCATATCTGTAAACTTAATCAGTCATTATTATTTTTTTGAAGGCATAGATACACGTTCCCAAACTTCCTGACAATCCAATTTATCACCATTCTCATCTATAATCTGGAAAGTAATGACCATAAGATTATCATTCAGGAATTCGTATTTCATCACATTGTCTACTCCATCCATTGCTGAAGAAACCAACAACTTCTTGATATGTTCCACGTAACTTGTATCCGATGTCTTCTCATAGGTTCCTTCCATTGTCAAAAAAACATCTCCCTCTTTGGATATCATGAGGTTTGTCAACGCACCTCCCGGACTAAAGACCTTCAAATATGGAGCACGTTTGATTTCCGGAGCTGAATCCAGCAAACCATCTATCATATTACACAATTGCCATGTACCCACCAAATCTGCTTTCTTATTCACAGACTGTGCCGAAATCGTAGTTGCGCCTAAAACCAGAGCTAACAACATAAAAAATTTCTTCATCATGTCTTTCCTGTTTTAAAGTTAATACTTGGGTTAACCGTTCGAAAGATACAAAAAAAATATGATAAAAGAAATTTTCTTGCTGAAACTTTTATTCAAAAAACAAAAGATTTTCAAATCATATTTGAGCATCGCCATCTCTATCGACACGTCACTCTACAGAAGCAGTATCCATGGTTTCCACAACGTTATCCAACACCAGGTCTTTGGCTATTTCAAAACTTCCATTCGGATGAATTGTGATCAGTAGCGGAATATAAAGATCAGACATCGGGTAGCTGACACTTACCGCAAAACAAAGATTTCCATCCTTCACCTTATCAAAAGCCATACCTTCAAGTATTGCATGATTATAGAAGTCCTTCTCCATATACTCTTTAAAAGAACTTTTATAGAAGGTCTTGCTGAAAATCTTTTTGTCCCCCTGTTTTAAAGTCAGGTAGATCACATTATCAGCATATTCGGTTCCGGTATCGTCTTTCACCGAAGACAAAGAATCAACAGCATACCGTTCTACCAGATAAGTCACCGGTTTTCCGTTCCATTCAATATCATCGGTATACTGATACTCATTCATTTTCTGTATCGTTTCAACAGAATCCTTGGATGCGGTTTTCAGTGTTTCATCTGCGGAAGATGACTGTCCACGATCCTTACATGCAGTAAACAAGCCGAAAAGCAAGCCACATGCAATTGCAGTATATGTTTTCATATTTTATCATTTAACAGAACAAAGGAACAAAAAAAGACTAGAAAAACAAAGCATCCGGAAAATTCATTGAAAAGATGTCGGCTGTGTTGACAAAAAATAACATAGGGAAGTACACTTATCACCTTTTTTCTGAAACAAATAAATAAAATCATTGTATCTTTGATTCATGCTAAAAGAAAAAGCTACATGAAAAGATTATATATTCTGGTAATCGGAGTTTTCGCTTTATCGGCCATTTGCGGATGTCGGCAGACCTCACAGAAACAAGAAACGGAAACGTCTGTCAAAATAGATTCCACGGCGTTGGTTCTTCGGTTACAGCAATGCTCAAAAATATATTCCTCAGAATATAAAATACATAAGATTGTCACAAGTAAGGATGTTTTAAAGTTAGAAGGAAATGTCATCAATCATAAAGTAGACATCCCCATTCCCAACAGTTCAAGAAAAATTGCCATACCTATAGATATCACGATCAAAGGATATACTGATATGTCTCAACTTGATTCCAGAAACATTCTGACCGAAGGAAAGAAAATCACCGTCATCCTGCCTGACCCTAAATTTGCAGTTACCTCTGTCAAAATCGACCGCAAAAACATCATTAAAAGTGCAGATCTCATCCGCAGCGCATATCTGGAACAGGAGATCAACCAGTTTGTCAAGAAAGGAGAGCAAAGTGTCTACAAGAATCTGCCATGGGATGAATTCATCAAGACAGCTCGCAGTAATGCGGCGCATACCCTATTCCCTATCTTACAGGATCTGGGATTTGAGGAGATTCATATCCAGTATCGGGATGATCTGAATGCGCAGGAAGCCGAAAAGAGCAAACTTCTATTCAAGAATATAGAAAACAGATAATCATGAGAAAAAAAATCGGATTCACTCTATTACTGGGTCTCATCTGCATCGGTCTGTTTGTGTGGATCGGATATAAAGTAAAAACCATGCTTAATGGCAACAGCTTAATAAGCCTTTCCATCACACAAAATTCCGAGATAGAAGAAACTCCTATAGAAATAAGCAAGATACAGAGAATCGGAGAATGGGAATTCCTCTCCATTAAAACAGAAGAGTTGGTTGACTCTATCAAAAAGGGATTCTTTTTCGACGATCATATGGCTTGTATCTACCAAGGCACCTTATCATTGGGTATCAATATGGAAACATTCAACGAACAATGGATTTTAGCACAAAAAGCCGATTCCATCAGTCTGCTGCTGCCCCCAATAACCTTATTGGATCAGGACTTTATCAATGAAGCGAAAACCAATGTATTTATAGAAGAAGGAACCTGGACCGAGAAAGAAAAAGAAGAGCTATACCAGAAAGCCCGGAAAAGGATGCAGCAAAGGGCCTGTTCTCAGGAAAACAGAGCGATAGCCGAAAAGCATGCGTCCGCACAAATATCTCATCTCTTGAGAACTATGGGATTCACAAAAATACATCTCTCTTTTCGAAAAGAATAGACATATAAGTATACATGCGAACATAAATAAAAAAACAGAACCATACAATCTGCGTATCGGTTCTGTTTTTTGTTTCTTTCATAGAGGAAGCTGTAATTCAAAATCCGGACATTGATAGACTTCCTGATAAAGCCATTTCCGGATACGCTTAAAATCAGAAACTTCATCCAACCCTGTTCCCCGAACCATCAGATAAAGAGCTATCGGATTGCATGTTTTCTGATAGGGAGGCTGTACATAATGACTGTTTTCCCAAAGTGCAAAACCGTTGCGACGGTAGAAACCGATGCGCCGCTGTGCCATTTCCTCCAAAGGCAGTTCTACTTCAAGCACCAAAGGATACGCATACAAAGCGGACAGACGGTCGAGAACCTCACTGCCGATTCCCTTGCCGCGTACCTCAGGCACGGTGGCAAAATGTTCCACATAAACAAAATCCGGCCCCTGCCAGCAGGTGATGAATCCCACAAAACCGTCATCCTGCATCAAGGCATATGTCATCAGCGAAGGATACTGGTCCGTCACCCGACGCTGTTCCTCTGGAGCGCGCCTTTCTTCAGGAGGGAAAGCACTCGCAAACAAATTCTCAACCAAAGCGTATTCGGCATTTTTGGTCTTAATCTTTTTCAGTTCAATCATAGCATAAAAAATTATTTCAGAGCAAATGTAAGAAAACAAAAGTTCAGAAACAAATATTCGATTTTTTATTTTTCACGCGCAAAAACTTGCCGAAGAAAAAGATTATCTTTGCAAGAATAATATAAAAACAGAAACCATAAAGACAAGACTAGAACCATCATGACAGAAATCATTTTTTTATGCATCGGCATATTGGGAGGCTTTGCCGCCGGATGGCTCCTGCAAAAAAGCAAGACCGGAAGCCTTTCGGCACAGATCGCCGCCAAAGAAGGAGAACTGGAACGCGAACGCCAACTTTATCATCTGGAACAGGAACGGAGCAAACAACGGGGACACGAACTGGAGCAAAGACTGATGCAAATGAATGACGAAAACAAGGAACTGCGTTCGGCACGGGACGTTTCGGAAAAGGAAATAGAACTGCTCCACCAGCAAATCACCAAAGAAGAAGCTGCCGGTAAGGAACGTCTGAAAGAACAGATGGATCTGGTAAGACAGCAAATGCAGAACGCCACCCAGGAAATGCTCAAACAGCGATCAAACGAATTGTCGGAACACAACCAGTCACAAATGAGCGCCCTGCTCACCCCGCTCAAACAGTCCATCTCCGAAATGAAACAGACCATGGAAAGCAACCGAGATGTGCACAACCGCAATACGGCATCACTCGAAAAAGCCATAGAGGAAATGATGAAACGCACCATGGACATCGGCAAGGAAGCCGACAAACTGGCGCACGCCCTACGTAACGAAAGCAAGACGCAAGGCAACTGGGGCGAGCTGATTCTGGACGATCTGCTCTGCGGACAGGGACTGAAAGAAGGATTGCACTACGAAAAACAGGTGCTCCTGCGCGACGGACAGGGACGGGTCATCCGCAACGAGGATTCGGGCAAGAAAATGATTCCCGACACCATACTGCACTACCCTGACGGTAAGGATGCCATCATCGACTCAAAAGTTTCACTGACCGCCTTTGTGGATTATCAGAATGCGGAAACCGAAGAGGAACGCAACGAGGCTCTGAAACGGCATGTGCAAAGTGTGAAACAACATGTCAATGAACTGGCACGCAAGGATTACAGCGCTTACATCAAGCCGCCCCGGCAGTCGCTCAACTACGTCATCATGTTTGTACCCAACGAATCAGCGCTGCAACTGGCACTGCAAAGCGAAGCCACCCTGTGGCACGATGCCTTCGAAAGAGGAGTGTTCATCACCAGCGAACAGAATCTGATGGCTGCCCTACGCATGATCCAGATTGCCTGGACCCAAGTACAGCAGGCACGCAACCAGGAAGCCATATTCGACACGGCACGCATGCTGCTTGACCGTGTGGCCGACTTTATCAAATACTTCGACGAGATGGGACAGAAACTGCAGGATGCCCACAGCTTCTACATCAAATCAGCCAACAAGTTGCGCGACGGTAAGCAAAGCGTTGTGGGAGGAGCCAACAAACTGATCCGCCTGGGCGCCAAAACGAGCAGCAACAAAAATCTGCCCGAAACCAACGACAGCGGCATACCCTCACAATCGGAAAATGCAGCCTTTCAAGCAGACTGATTCCAACAGACCTTATCCTGGCCTTCAGGCCGATATACAAAGACGCCCGGACTTCACATTGAAGTGAAAGTCCGGGCACTTTCTTTCATTATGTCTGAAATGTTACGGATCAATCGTCCAGTCTCAGGAAATTTCCCTGAGCGTCAAATTCTACAGACAGATCATTCTTCAGTTCGACATCATAACCTCCCTTTCTGTGGCGTTCGATCTTCTCAACGGCGATATTCGGGAAGTTCTTCTTCAGATAAGTCTTCACAGTGGCAGGAATCAAAGCATCAGGAACCGGATTCAACTTGCTGTCCACTTCGGTCCATTCTCCCTTGCTGTTAAATTCAATCTGTGTACCGTCTTCAAAAATGGCTTCATAGGTAGCAGCCTCCAGAAAATCCTTGTCGATCTTGATATAAGACAGTTTTGCCTTTGCAAAATACTTCTGGATTGTTGTACGTGCAGCCTGCGGCAACTGGTTTATATCACGGGTTATCACATCCTTTGCCATTGCTTGAACTGACAGACCAATCATCATCACAAATAAAAAAAACAGTTTTTTCATAATCGTAAATTTTTAAAGTTCCTATTTTCAGTTTTTTTAATCGTCCATTCTCTTAAAGTTTCCATCTGCGTCAAATATCACTTCCAGACCGTTGTTCAGTTCCACTTCAATGGTGCGCGAAGTGCGTTTGATTTTCTCTACAGAATCTGTCGGGAAATTGTCCTGCAGATAGCGGGCCACTCCCTGAGGCATCATGACAACCGGTACCGAGGTTCTCTTGCATTCCACTTCTTTCCATTCTCCGTCGGAATCAAATTCCAGTTCATCACCATTGGTAAGCACCACCTTGTATTCTGTTGAGAACAGCTCTCGGTCAATCTTAATGTAAGAAATATGATGCTGCGAAAAGTTTTTCTGAACAAATTGTCGGGCCGGTTCCGGAAGCTGTGCCATATCTCGTGTCACCACATCATCCATACACGAACTCATCAGTAACACTGCAGGCAGCAGCAGATATAGAAATAAACGTTTCATAACTTTCTCCTTTCTTGATTAATTGTTTTTTGATAGGACAAAGTAAAACATCAAAATAGGAATCTTTTAGGAATTTACGTCACATTTCTCCAAATTTACAATCTTTAACATAAAAACATGCATTCCCTCATATTTATATGATAAAGGAAGATGATAGAAATCGGCAATAGACTTGACCAAGGCCAATCCCAGACCGGTAGATTCGGTAGTTTTACTACGGTCGTGATAGAACCTGCGGAAAATCAGTTCCGGATCCAAAGGAGTCTCTCCGCTGTTCTTCACCATCAGCCATTCACGAGTCAGCTCCACCTCTACCCTACCTCCTGCCGGAGTATGTACCATAGCATTCTTCAGCAAATTGTTGATCAGGACATGAGCCAGCGACTCATTGATCAGAACCACACCAGCACCGGTGCTTTCAAAATGTGTCTTTATATTCTTGGCTTCATAAATCTCGTCCATAATCTCCAATATATCGGAGATCATCTGCGACAGATTTACGGGTGAGGCGTCTATGAACTGACCATTATTGATGCGCGAAAGCAACAACAGGGACTTGTTGAGCTGCACCACACGATTCAGCGCCGCAAACATATCGCCCACATATTCCAGCTGTTTCTCCGTGATGTCCTCCGATTCGGACAAAAGCTCCAGTTTGCCACGGATAATCGCCAACGGAGTCTGCAACTCATGCGACGCATTCTCAGTAAACTGTTTCTGCTCCTTATAGACCGATTCGGCTCGGCGTGCCATATCCAACGCGGCATCGTTTAGAATGCGAAACTCACGTATCGGAGTATCATTCTCCAGATCAGGCACCGGTTTTCCGGGAGTCACCTGCTGCAACCAGAGCACCAGGCGGTGCAAGGGACGGAATACCCGCTTGAGCGAAGCATATACACCCAGGGTGGTACACAGCAGCAACACGACATACAGCACCACCAAGGCCCACCAGATGGCACGGATCAGATCATCACGCTCCAAAGTGGAACTCATCAAAGTGAGCTCGTAATAGGCTCCGTCAGCCGTACGGAAACAGCTTTTCATCACTCGCACAGGCTCGAACTCATTCTCGGTCTGTATATATACCGAAGAATCAAAATAGGTTTCACGGTAATTTTCCGCTTCTTCGGCTGTAATCGGCCGGAACCGGTAACGCTGCATGATCGAGTCATTGGTATGCAAGAGCTCGGGATTATGCAATACCTTTCCGATCAGAATCTCACGCGTGTTATTCAGCGCGTCGTCTGTCTCATCCATCACCTCATGAAGTACCAGAAAATAAAAGACAGTACCCCATAAAGCCAAAAAGAACAGAATAATCAGGAATATCACCCGATTGGTATAACGCAACAAATTCATAACCGTCTATACTACCAGTTTATATCCAAAACCATATACCGCCTTGATTTCGGGCACAGCTCCGGCCTGTTTGAGTTTCTTCCGCAGATTCTTTACCTGAGAATACAGAAAATCCAGACTGTCTGCCTGGTCAATGTGATCACCCCAAACAGACTCCGCCAATGAGGTTTTATTGATCAGACGATTGGGATTCGATACGAAATAATACAAAAGATCAAATTCTTTCCGGTTGAGCTGGATTTCCTGTTCCCCTACCATCACTTGCCTTTTGTCGGGATAAACCACCAGATTCTCCAAAATGATGCTGGTGTCGCCCTGAGCGTTCTTACGGCGCAGCAAGGATTTGATACGGGCGTGAAGCTCGGCCAAATGAAACGGTTTGGCCAGATAATCATCGGCCCCCATATCCAACCCCTTGATCTTATCATCAACGGAGTCCTTTGCCGACAGAATAATCACCCGTTCCTGCTTACGCAACCGCTTCAATACAGAAAGAATAGCCAATCCACTTCCACCGGGCAACATGATATCCAGTAGGACACAATCATAATCATAATCCTGAATCTTACTCAATGCAGTCTGATAATCGGGTGCGCTTTCCACCGTATATTTTTCTTTTCTTAAAGACTCACACACCATGTCGCGCAGTGCGTCTTCGTCTTCTACTACCAGAATTTTCATAAAAAGCCTCCGTTTCTTTACATCAATGCGTCCACTTGCAGATCTTCGCGCTTGCGATAGCCCGAACTGGTCATCAGAGCAATCAGTTCGCCCTGCTCATCCGTTACCCGAACTTCAATGAACGGAACACGCCCGTGATTCATTATTTCATGCGCCTCCGCATAAAGTAGTCCGGGATGAGCTGGTTTCAAAAAAGTAATACCGGCATTCAACGACAGAGTCAGTTTTCCACGACTATTGGCCGCCACTCCAAAAGCCATATCTGCCAAAGCAAAGATCACTCCTCCATGACAAATGCCCCCCAAATTCAGATGCTCAGGTTTCACCGTCATACGTACACGAGAAAATCCTTCTTTGGCCTCAATAACCTCAGTTCCCAACATTCTTTCAAACTCATCGCAATCAAACAAATCTTTCAGTGTTCCCATATTTTTCCTTATTATAAATCGGATAAAGATAATAAAAAGGTTTGGATAAAAATGAGTTTGAACAGATAAAAAAGAAAAAAGAGATTTTCCGAACAACCTGTCCGATTATTGCGTATCTTCGCTTTTATAAACAAAAAATCAAAATTATGGTCAGTATAAAAATTGAAATCAAAAGCTGGAAAAAAACTCTTTTATTTTTCCTGATTATCGGAATAATCGCAGCAGGCGTATATTGGACAACACGCTGGGTGATCCCGACTCAGGATTTTGAAATTACCGATGATCTGGGCGGAAATATCTTCCCCTCAGCCATTTTATCTACAGCCACCACAGATGCCATGATCATCAAGCCGACCATCAAGAATTATCTGGGAAACCCTAAATCGGGCCTGGCTCTGAAAATAAATTCTCCGTCAGAGAATTGCCGGATTCAGGTAACCGTAGCGGAAACACCCTTCTACCGCACCTCTGTTTCAGAATTTGTTTTACCGGAAAAAGGAAAAGAATACACCATATATCCCGACATCATCTGGAATTACGACAAACTGCGCAATAACGAACAGGCCACTCCCATCAATGTGGTCATGCAGGTCAGCGCCAACAACAAGGACTGGGGGCAACACATCAAGACATTCTCCATGCGAAGCATCAACGAATGCCTGCTGGGATATCTTGGAAAAGACAACAAATATCACACAACCTACGAATTCTTTGCCGCATATGTCAATGAAGAAAACCCGCTCATCGATAAGGTTCTGCGCGAAGCTCTGAATACCAAAATAGTGAACCGCTTTTTGGGATACCAAAGCAAACAGCCATCGTATGTGGACAAACAGGTCTATGCTTTATGGAATGTACTGCAGAAACGTAATTTCCGGTACAGTTCCATTTCCTACAGTAGCCTGTCAAGCAATATCGTCTTTTCCCAACGAGTCCGTACTTTCGAAGATGCTCTCAAATCTTCACAGATCAACTGCGTGGACGGCAGTGTGTTATTCGCCTCACTGCTCCGGGCCATCAATATTGACCCCGTACTCGTACGTGTACCGGGACACATGTTTGTAGGTTACTACACCGACAAAGGACACAAGGAAATCAACTTCCTGGAAACAACCATGATCGGAGATGTGGATATGGACGAGTTCTTCCCCGAAGAGAAACTGGACTCCACCATGGTAGGCAAAAGCCAGAACGAAGTATCGCGCATCGCTTTTGAGAAATCAAAAGAATACGCCAACAAAAAATACCAAAGCTACAAGGATCTCTTCGGTACGGACAACAAAAACTATATGTTTTTGGAAATATCCAGAAATATACGCAAGTCCGTGCAGACTATCGGAAAGTAACATTCAGAAATCAACACTAAAAAAGGCTGCAGAAAATTCTGCAGCCTTTTTTAGTGTTGATTATATCCAAATCATGGAACGACAATCTTCATCTTATTGACAATATAAACGCCAGATTTCAAAGGAACCGGGCGTGTACCTGCCACTTCTCCGGCAAAGACACAAACTCCGTCAAGAGTATGAACAGTTACCCTCTGAGGCACATCTGATGAAAGATACAAACCGCCCTTGACAGCGCGCACCTTCACGTCATCAGCCACAGGCGCCAGACCTTCTACAGCCGTAGTCTCACCATTGGCATCAATCTCATCATAAGGAATTTCCGACAATGAGAAACGGCTCACTGTTCCGCAACCCCAGTTTGACGGATCTCTCCAGTCAACCAAAATTCCCAAAGAAACAGTCGTTGGCTCTGAAAGCTGGAATGAGACCTAACCATTGGCTATGTCTTCGGCAACCAAAGCTTCATCCAGTTTATCAACATCCGGAAGCCCCTTACCCTTATTGACTACCAGATAAGAAGTCAGGAACTTGTAATATGCTCCGAAAGTCACCCCAAATTGGTAGAATCCGGCCGGAAGCTCTACAGTCTGATATACTTTATGGTTTGGAATCTCGGAAGCAAAGCCTCTACCGGCTTCAACCACCATATTATAATTATATTCCTTATCGGTCACATGGAAACCGGTAGGAGCGGTACCCTGAGCGATATACTCCAAAACCCAACCAGACTTTTCGGTTTCGGTTTCCAGTTCATAATTCTGATACTGAGCAATCGGGTCTGTGTAGAACGGAGTTTCTGCATGCAGGAAAGGTGCCTCGTAATTGGTCATATAAAAAATAACGAGTTAACACTGTAAGGACTGAAGATTGGGACAAAAGTCCAGACTGTAATAACTCAACGACCTAAGATTCTGCAAAATAAATATTTTTTTGCAGAATACAAGCAATATGAATTAAAAAACAAAATATATAAAAAAGAAAAAGACCCATGATGCTTTTCCGATAAAAGCAACCATCGATCTTTTTCTTCATTAAAATTTTATACAATTCTTATTTTATCTCTTCATAATCAGCAATTTCAGCAATCTTTTTCGGAATGTCGGTATTATCCATACGTCCGGTGAAGCGCTCCGCGCCCACACCGACGGCAAACACAGGAACATATCCGTTGGAATGTCCGCCACTCTGCCAGCCCACACAGGCTACCTTATTCAAAATTTCCTTGGCAACCGTAGCCAGTTCATCGTCATTCTGATAAAGTGTCTTGCTGTTTTCTGAAATACCCTTTTGAAGATGCTCATAAGCCTTCTTCAGTTTCTGAGTCTGGTTTTCGCTCAACTGCACCTGTTCCCAAAAACCGAAGTTCTCCTTCAGGCTCTGTTTCACGGCATCCCAGGTAAACTGATCCTTCAATGTTTCCCGCAAACGGCGAATCTCCGCCGAATAGTTTGAAATACTCATTTTCTGATTCTGAAGCACCTGTGTGTGCATTTCGTATGGGCCTATTCCCAATGACAATCCACCGGTTTCATGATCGGCCGTTACCACAATCAGCGTTTCATCCGGATGCTGTCTGTAGAAATCATAAGCCACTTTCACCGCCTGATCCAGATCTTCCGTTTCATGAAACATTGCGGCGGCATCGTTGGCATGGCATGCCCAGTCAATGGCTCCCCCTTCTACCATCATGAAGAATCCCTGCTCGCCTTGTGTCGTCAGAAAATCAATGCCGGCCTGGGTAATCTGTCTTAATGTCAGATCACTGCCGCTACGGTCCAAAGCATAAGGAATACGACTACGGTCTTTTTTCGAAGCTTCTTCCGTCTGCAACAGAATCATCTTTCCGGCATCATTTTTCTTTTTCTCGTAATCATCATACCCACGGGCTATGGTATAACCGGCCTGCTCCGACTGAACATACAAAGACGGTGCCTGAGGATTGTTCTTATCCGTTGGCTGGAGAAAATCCGAACCGCCATAGAAATCAAAAGCCGCCTTAAGCATATCCTGCCCTATTTCATAATACATATTCCGATCGGGAACGTGAGCATAGAATGATGCAGGAGTGGCATGGTCCACAGAAACACTTGTCATGACTCCGACTGCCCGCCCGCTTTTCTTGGCACGCTCGGCAATAGAGGAAATACGGGTTTTCTGATCCTTGAGCATACCCAACACACCATTCTTCGTTTTCTGTCCCGTAGCGAGTGCAGTGCCACCGGCGGCCGAATCGGTCACTCCATTGGTAGCCGAATAAGTGGTCACCAGACCGGTATATGGAAACTGAGCGAACTGCAAAGGCTTCACTCCGATGCGCCCCTCAAGAGCTGCCAGATAAGTTTCAGTACCGTTCACCTGATTGACACCCATACCGTCGCCTATGAAATAGAATACATATTTAGCCATTCCTTCGGCCCAGGCAGACCAGGCAAGCATCAAAGCCGCACCGAGTGTAAAGAATCTTTTTTTCATAATCCTGTTCTTCTTTTTTTAATGATCATATAATCTTCCGGCAAAAATAGTATTTTTATTTGCATCATGCCTGAAACAGAAAGGGAAAATAAGAATAATCATGCCACTTTACTCCCCAGACAACAAAGATATTACAAAACAAATGATGCCAACCATCAGATTTAAAGACAAAAAAACCGCCATTCCAACAAGGAAACGGCGGCCTGAATATTTTTATTGCTATACCAGCGACAACAGAGCCTCGCCATCGAGCGCGTTCATCTTCTGCCCGGCAATCACCCGGGCCGTTTTCTCCGGATCGTCGGTCCGGAACACCAGAATACCCTTCCCACTCAACATAAAGGAGTAAAGATAAGAAATGGCTATCCCTTCCTGACTGATACGGCTCACAGCGTCGGCCGCACGCCCGGGCACATTATCCAGGATGATGGCAAACACTTCGGACACATTGGCCGAAATACCGGCTGCCTTCAACACTTCGAGCGCACGCTCCGGCTCGGCACAGATGATGCGGTAAATGCCATACTCCACGGTGTCGGAGATGGTAGAAGCAATGAGCTGGATACGGGCCTCCTTAAAAAGTTCCAGCACGCGGACCAAAGTGCCCGACTTGTTTTCCACGAAAACGGATATTTGTTGTACAGTCATCATATATAGTCGTTTTATCAGATTAATGTTTTACGCAAATCGTTTACACGCACTGCTTTTCCCTCCTGTTTCGGCAGAGAGCCCTTCGGTACGAGACGAACAACAGGAGTAATCAGTATCTCATCCTTGAGCTGCCGGGTAATCTCCTTGGTCAAAGCCTGAAGACGCGGATAGTCATCGCAGAACTCCTTCAGTTCCACCTCAACGGTCATCAGATCGTTAGCTTCCTCGTTGGTCAGCGTAATCAGATAATCATTACCGAGCTCGGCAAACTGCATCAGAATGGTTTCGATCTGTATCGGGAAGATATTGACGCCCTTGAGAATCATCATATCGTCACTTCGTCCCTTCATACGGTCCAGACGGATGTGATGGCGTCCACAAGGACAGTCACCGGGAAGGATACGCGTAAGATCACGTGTGCGATAGCGCAATAAAGGCATGGCTTCACGGTTAATGGTCGTCAGCACCAACTCACCCACCTCGCCTTCAGGCACCGGCTCCAAAGTCTGCGGATCGACAATCTCCACAATATAATAATCCTCCCAAATGTGCAGACCGTTCTGCTCCTTGCATTCGAAAGCTACTCCGGGACCGCACATCTCCGACATACCGAACGAGTTATAGGCCTTGACGCCCAGCATGTCCTCAATACGGCGGCGTTGCTCCTCAGAATGCGGCTCCGCACCGATAATCAAGGTATGTAGTTTGGTGTCCCGTTTCGGATCAATCCCCATTTCTTCCATCACTTCATACAGACGACCGGCATAGCTGGGAATGGCATGTAAGGCTGTAGTTCCGAAATCAGTGATGAACTTGATCTGGCGCTTGGTGTTTCCGGCAGCCGCGGGTACCGTAAGCATGCCCAACCGCTCGGCCCCGTACTGGAATCCCAGTCCTCCGGTAAACATACCATATCCTGATGAGTTCTGGAAAATATCACCGGGACGAAGCCCTACCATATACAGGCAGCGCGCTACGGCATTGGCCCATTCATCCAAATCCTTCTGCGTGTGCAGAATAACCGTCGGCGTGCCGGTCGTACCACTGGAAGAATGCAGGCGTACCACCTGCTCCATCGGCACGGCAGCTAGTCCGAAAGGATAGTTGTCGCGCAGATCCTGCTTCGTTGTAAACGGAATCTTTTTCAGGTCATCCAACGAACGGATATCTTCGGGCTTGATATGATGATCGGCAAAACGTTTGCGATAGAAAGGGGAATTCATACACTGTGCCACCGTCTTTTTCAGGCGTTCCAACTGGAGTGCCTCGATTTCCGAACGGCTCAGTGTTTCTAATTCAGGATGTAAATACATGCTATCTTATGATTTTAAAGTTAATGATGCGAAGATAAATAAAAAAGAAAGAAGAACAAGTTTTTTTTCTTTAAAAATCTATTTTCATCTATTACAGATTTTATCAAAATCAAAACCACCCGTATGATCTTTTTATCCAAATATCCCCCAAAATTCAAACATAGCAAAAAGAAATCCATTTTATATTCCTGCGTATATTTTAACACAAAATTACTATTTTTACAAACCTTCTATTTATAGTAATAGGATAAAGCAGATATTTTTCTGCATAATTATGCATGAATAAAAAGCATAAAACATGCATATATACAGAGTATATGCAAAAACAGGAACCTGGAATTAAGGAATTTACAACCGAATCGTTTAAAAATGATCAGGACGATTCATCAAAATCGTCCCGTCGATTTGAAAAAATCGTCCTGACCATTTTTTCAAACCCTTTCCAAATGCCATTTTTATGGGCATTTTGAGCTAGAACAGCCCCAATAACCATCACTATTTTTACGATATAACACTATGATTATCAGTTCTATGATTCAAAAAAACGCCCATCTAAGAATCCAATATTTCAAGAAAGTCTTATTAAGGTACGTAAAATCTGTAATCTCACAAGGTCTTTTTGTTAAAATGTCAAAATGCAACATTCGTCTACTCCAGGAACATTTGTTAGCTATGCTTTTGCCTACCGTAACAGGAACGTAAGAAAGTAAAGTCATGGCTTAAATCCGTGTCGGCTTTTACCAATACGGCTGGTGGTACTTTGTTCTATGGAGTAAACGATAATGGAGTGCTTGTAGGTCTGGAGAATCAGAACAACATATACAAGGGGCGGTAATGAAAGTATGCTATTAACATCTATGAGAGCCGGATAACCTTTTTTTTAAAAACAAAAACAGAATTCAGATCCAAGAAAATCTTATCACTGAATTCTGTTTTTATTTACACAAAGTCCCTGACTTTACTGACGCTGGCCCATCTTGTCATCCAGGAACAACAATCCCTCCTTACCGCAAATGCGAATCTTGTCTACAATGCTCTTGGCTGTAGCTTCCTCTTCCACCTGTTCACGGACATATCCCCACAAGAAGTCCTGCGATGCCTTATCCTTCTCTTCGGCAGCCACATTGACCAGTTCGTCAATCATGGCAGACACACGACACTCGTGCTCATAGACATCTTCAAACACAGCCTGCACACTTTCCCAGTCCTGAGGTACAACATCCACTTTGTCTACTTTGGCAATACCACCACGCTTCATCATATAGTTGGCCAGATCATAGGCATGCCCCAGTTCTTCCTGCGACTGTTTCAACATCCATGAAGCAAAGCCATCGAAACCTTCTTTCTGTAAATAGAAAGACATAGACAAATACAAGTTGGAAGACCACATCTCCGCAACAATCTGACAGTTGATCGCGTCCTGTAATTTCTTTGAAATCATAACTCCTCCTTTTTTAGGTTTACCTTTTCATCTCAAAATTAGAAATCTTTATTCAAACAAACAATTTTTTTTGCAGGATGAAAAGACAAAAAAGATAAAAACTGTTACAACTCGTTATTTATCCAAATACCTTTCTTACTTTTCGGCGGCAATCTGACGGCAAGTGGCACATGCGGCATCACGGAGAGCAGTCAGGAAGAAGACAACCCAAGGTTCATATGCCCCCGTGTCGTGCACGTGCTGCAGCCTCCGGTAATAAGCCACAGGCTGCCGTCGGAGTATATCAGAGAACTGTAAAACAGGTTGCCGCAACACCCCCTGATCCATCAGGAAAAGGAGGTTCAGCAAACGCCCTGCCCTACCGTTGGCGTCAAGAAAAGGATGGATAGCCTCAAACTGATAGTGGATCAAAGCCGCTCGCACCAGTACATGTTCCGTCTCCCCATAATGTATGTAGTGCTCCAACTCCGCAAAACTCTCGGTAAGATCCTCTTCTACCGGCGGTACGAAGAGCGCCTGTTGCAGCCCTTCGTTCTTCCGGCCGATCCATACCGGCGAGATGCGGAATTCACCAGGATATTTCTTCTCATAACGCTCACTGCGGCACATCAGGTAATGCGCGTTCCGGAGCAGACGACCGCTCAGGGGCAGTTTATCCAGCTCCTCCAAAGCGTAGACGGACGCCTCATTCAGATTGACAGCATCCTTCTTCCATTCCTGTCCGCTATCTGTATCGGCGGTAAGGAAGCCATACAGCGACGGTGGCACACCCCAGACCAACTGGCAGGATGCCTCAGATTCCTTACGGAGCAACGCCCGGATCTGCTCTTCGGACAGCTGTTCCGCACTGGCATTCAGTTCCCGTACAGCCTGAGCGGCCTCACTGATGAGCGCATCCAGTACGGCCTCGTGATCCAGGCATACCTCCGAAAGCGGATCGGGCACAAAAGACCGGAATGCCAACTCTCCGGACAGATTCTTACGATATTTTCCCATAATACTTGTTTTTTATTGATTGTTCATGCCAGATTCTCATACGTATGTACACCATTGGCGGAATTGTGTGGCCCGAATAAAATTAACGCGGTAGCCAACAGAAATTATGGAGTCAAGCTTGTAAAATGCGGTATTATATGTTTTACCGTCCTCAGCAGTATGTGCAAATTTTGCACATACTGATTCTTGCTCTAACTCTAAACTGTCAAAAATGTTTTTCAGATATTTTGTTAAGAAACTCTGCCGTGCTGTTCCGTATTTCAAGATTCTTTGCCACGATTCCTTTGGTTATTAATTATCACAGATACAAAGGTATGAAAATACTCAGAAATCTATTGCAAAATTATATTCAGGAATGGATTTTACGCAGATTTCTTATCCCTAATCAGAAATTCCCATTCGAGGTGAACAGGAAATGAGCTTTTTTATGTATGTTTGTAATTGAAATTGGAGTATTGTACCCATACAACAGCAAGAAAATCATGCAAATACACGATAACATACTTATAGCGGAATGCTCGTCTTACGATTTTAAGGAAATGCTGGAGCGTAAGAAAGTAAAGTCATGGCTTAAATCCGTGTCGGCTTTTGCCAATACGGACGGTGACAGCTTGTTCTATGGAGTGAACGATGACGGAGCGATTGTAGGTTTGGAGAATCCGCAAGCAGATGCCGACTTTATCAGTGAAATAATAAAGGCAAGACTGGACCCTGTGCCAGAGGTACAACTTATTCCAATCGAACACGAAGGGCTTACTCTGCTTGAAGTGAAAGTAAAGGCAGGAACGCTGACACCCTATTACTATTATCAAGACGGAACACGTACAGCTTATACACGAGTCGGTAATGAAAGTGTGGAATGTAATTCGCAACAACTTCTTTCATTGGTATTAAAAGGTACGCACATGACCTGGGATTCGCTACCTACACAAGTAGATGCCAACAAACATTCTTTCGTTATCCTTGCCAACACTTTCCGTGAGCAAACCCATCAGGAATGGAATGATAAATATTTGGAATCATTCGGACTTGTCACATCTGACGGGAAACTGACCAATGCCGGATTGTTGTTTGTGGACAATTGCACCGTATTCCAATCACGTATTTTCTGCACCCGTTGGACTGGGCTCTATAAAGACGATGCAATCAGTTCCGTAGAACATCGGGCAAATCTCGTATTGCTTTTGAAATATGGTATGGACTTCATCAAGAATTATACCATGAGCGGATGGGTGAAGATGCCGAACTATCGACTTAACCTCCCCGACTATTCCGATCGTGCAATCTTTGAAGGGTTGGTAAACCATCTTATCCATAGAGATTACACAGTTATGGGTGGTGAAGTACATATTGACATATATGATGACAGAGTGGAATTGGTATCACCAGGAGCAATGCTTGATGGTACACAAATTCAAGACCGGGACATATACAAAGTACCGTCCATGCGCCGTAATCCAGTTATTGCGGATATGTTTACCCAATTGGACTATATGGAAAAACGTGGTTCGGGCTTAAGGAAAATGCGGGAACTTACGGAGAAACTGCCTAATTTCCTGCCGGGCAAAGAACCACAATATCAAACGGAAGCAATTTCTTTCTATACCACATTCTATAATTTGAATTGGGGAGAGAACGGAAGGATACCTATAGAGGAAGTCGCCAACAGAGTAAATAGTAGCCTCGAAAAGTACTCTATCGATGAAGAATCTTCGGTGAAAACTTTCGGTGATTTACAGAAATCTTCGGTGAAAACCTTCGGTGATTTGCAAAATTCTTCGGTGAAACAAAAGCGATTGGGACGGACTGCACAAAGCATTCTTGACCTTGTAATATCAGATGGTTCTATATCTCAAGATAAGATGGCGGAAAAAATAGGAGTCAGTAAACGAGCCATTGAAATGCAGATTGCAAATCTGAAAGCCAAAGGATTGCTCGTCAGAGAGGGAGCAGATCATGGTGGCTATTGGCGTATTGTAATTAATCCTAAAGCAGAAGAATAGACCAATGGGAATATATCTTATACCACTCTGTGTTATAGTTGCCATTTTGGTAATCGCCTTTTTGTTTGCTTCTTTACAGCAAGTAAAACATAAAACTCGATATATACGTTGACCTTGCCTATGAGGATTCGTTGAAGAAACAGAACGTGGTGAGTGCGGATATACTGAAGAATACGTTGGCAAGGAAAGCCGTCATCCCCACCAGGCTGTTGCAGATGGGCGAAAGGGAGCTTGAACGGCTGCTTGCCCGCTCAAAGGAGATAAATTCCACATCGACATACAGGAACTCAAAGTATTATCAGAAGTACCTGAAAGATTACCTCACATCAACGGGTAAGGAGGACATCGACTTTACCGACATCACGGAGGAGTTCGGCAGTTCCTACAAGGCTTTCATGAAGCGCAACAAGAATTTCAGCGCACAACAAATCAACAAGTGCCTGTGCTGGCTGAGCAAGCTGGTGTACCTCGCCGTGGACTACGAGATACTCCGTGCCAACCCGTTGGAGGACATGGAATACGAGAAGAAGCCCGCGCCGAAGCACAGGCATATCAGCCGTGCGGAACTGAAAGCCATCCTTGAAACGCCCATGCTCGACCCGTTGCAGGAACTTGGGCGCAGGGCATTTTTGTTTTCAACGTTCACTGGCTTGGCGTATGTGGACATCATGCTGCTCCATCCGCACCATATCGGCACGACGGCGGACGGCAGGCGTTACATCCGCATCAACCGCAAGAAGACCAACGTGGAGGCGTTCATCCCCCTGCATCCGATAGCGGAGCAGATACTCGACCTCTACAACACGACAGACGACACGAAGCCCGTGTTTCCGCTTCCGAGCCGTGACGAGATGTGGTTCGAGATACACGAGTTGGGCGTGGCGATAGGACGGAAAGAAAACTTGTCCTACCATCAAAGCAGACACTCGTTTGGAACTTTCTTGATTTAAGGCTATCTCTTACGCCGTTTGAGGGTAACACCGTTTTACAGGGGATTTCCGTCAGCCTATCTGAACGCCTCCCGATAATTGGCGGCAAGCATACTTTCGATGTCCGATTCCTTGTATAGAATCTTGCCGCCCAACTGGTAATAGGCGATTATGCCGTTGTTGCGGTAGTCCTGCAAGGTGCGTCGGCTCATTTTCAGCCGTGCAGACACCTCCCTGTCCGTCAGGAAGCGTTCACCGCCTAATGTCGGACGGCTGTTTGCCACGAAGTTCTCGATGCCGTCCAACAGAGGGTCAAGGCTGTCGCCGAACTCAGCGATAAGCGCATGGTTCTTGGTAATCATTTCACTCATTGTTACATTGGATTTAGTGGTACAATAATAATCAAACGGCTTTGTCTGCCAGCTTACGTTCAACGGGCTTGACAATGCGCGACACATCCTCCGGTCGGTAAAACACCTTGTGGTTTATCTGCGAATAGGCCAGCGTGCCGTTATCACGCAGCGTCTGTAAGGTGCGCGGACTGATGTTCAACTGTCGGCAGACCTCTTGGTTGTCCATCCAGCGGTTTAATGACTTGCCGCCTTGTTTGGCAAGGAGTTCGTTCACACGGTCGGAGAAGCGGCTGAACTTCGCCGCCATTTCCTCAAACGCCTCTTTCTGAAAAATCAATACTTCCATTGTTGATACTGTTTTTAATGTTGATACTCGGTTTTGGACGCAAAGTAAATGGGCATTACGCATCAAACGATGGGTTGGCACAATCGTGGCAGCTTGTGGCAGGGAGTGGCGTTATCCGCCGACCCCGTGACGGCTGTTCCAAGCGTCCGTGATGCAAAGGAAAGCGAAGTTCGGCACAATCCAACCGCTTCGCACCTGCGTGGCAGCATTTGGCATCGGTGTGGTAGCCTGTGGCGTTCATCAGGTTCAAATAAGCCTGCTAATAAACCTGAGCTTGATGTAGAATGAAGTATGACTTTATTTTATGGAATACGATTGATTTGAAGAAACATAAAAGCCAACCCATCAAGGAGAAGTTTTGATGGGGAGCAGGTTTGTATTTCGGGCATACCGAAACGGCTTGCTCCCTCATGTTTTTGGGAAACGCAAAATCCCTAAAAATAGGTATTGCACGACAATTTCAAGCCTTATACCTTTGCAAAAAATTAAAAACAGACATTGTTCGTTATAAATGCAAGTGCTGAAAGAGGACATAAGGGGTCGGATATTGACGATTGCCAGACAGCAATTCGAGAAGAAAGGCTATTCCAAGACTTCCATGCGCGAAATAGCGGAATTGTCGAGTGTTGGTGTCGGGAATATCTATAACTACTTCACAAGCAAAGATGAATTATTCCATGAAGTGGTCCGTCCTGTTTTGTGCGCTTTGGAAGCCATGCTGCAAGAACACCACGGCATACGGGGCGAAGATATTATGATGATGCGGTCGGAAAAATACCTGAAATCCTGCATTGACGAATATGTTTCGCTTATAGACAAACACCGTTCGCTAATGGAAATACTGTTGTTCCGTGCGCAAGGTTCTTCATTGGAACGCTTCCGTGAGAATTATACCGACCGTTCCACGGAATTGGTTAAGGCGTGGTTCGCGTCCATGCAGCGGAAACATCCCGAAATCAATACGGCTGTGTCCGATTTTATCATTCATTTGCATACGGTATGGATGTTCACGATGTTCGAGGAGCTATTGATGCATTCCGTACCCCGGCAAGAGTTGGAGGCTATTTTGCACGATTATATCCTGTTTGAAATCCAAGGTTGGAGGGCTATTATCAAGATATGAGATACAGACAACGTACATACGAACATTCAACCGCATCAGAACGGTTGGTAAGGAGGAAATCTTCACGGAGGTTTCCTCCTTTTTTTATGAACAATTCTGAATATCGTTCACTATTAAATATCCCAAAATATGAAACAGAAATACGAGTTTAAGAGCATTGTAGCGGAAACATTGCTTATTCCGCTATATATGAGAGCCAAAGAAAGCCGCCGGAATAATCCCATTCTATATGACAAGGCTGCGGAATGGCTGGCGGACAGTTTGGAATACGATTATTCCCAGTTCGACGGGGCAAAGTTGAGCGAAGTGGGATGCGTGGTGCGTGGATGGTATTTTGACTGCGCTGTGCGCCGATTTATTAAAGCACATTCGCATCCGGTCGTGGTCAATGTGGGATGTGGACTGGATACCCGTTTCCAGCGTATCGGAAGTCAGAAAGCAGTCTTTTATGATTTGGATTTGCCTGAGGTCATTGCTCTACGCCGGGAATTGATACCCGAACAGCCGGACAATGTCTATATTGAAGCGTCTTTGTTGGAGACCGACTGGATGGATGACCTGCGCCGGAAGCACCCCGAAGCAGAATTTATCTTCATCGTGGAGGGGGTACTGATGTACTTCTACGAGAAGCAAGTAAAATCCTTCCTGCATCACGTGGCAAGCCGTTTCGGGGGAGGTGAATTGTGGTTTGACGTGTGCGGCACGATAATGAGCCGACATGGTGTGAAGCCCGATTCGCTCCGCAAACACGAGGCTCAAATCCGTTCCGGCATAAGCAACGGGTATGTGGTGGAACAATGGGAACCGTCTTTAAAGCTCATTGAACAGGCTAACTATATGAAGTTCTTCCGTTCACGCTGGGGATTCTTCTTCGGGCAGATATTGGGGCGCATCCCTTGGCTTTGCTACAAATTCAGTTCATTGCTCGGATATAAAATCATTTCAAAATAGCGTAATAACAATGGAGAAATCAAAAAAGAAAGAAGGCTTGTCCCGTCTGTTCGAGATAGCGGGACAAAGGAAAGGTCTGCTTATATTAGCAGGTCTGCTGTCGGCTGGCAGCGCGGTGTGTATGCTTGTGCCTTATTGGGCAGTTTATGAAATTTTGAAAGAGTTGCTGTCGAATGGCTCCAATCTTTCCGCTTTGGACGGAACGGACATGATGCGTTGGGGATGGATTGCATTTGGAGGGCTTGTTGGCGGATTGATATTGCTCTATGCCGCCCTAATGTCCTCACATGTGGCTGCATTCCGTATCTTGTATGGGTTGCGTGTCCGTCTGTCTGAACATATCGGCAAACTGCCTTTGGGATATTTGAACAATACCTCTACGGGAGCCATCAAGAAAACAATGGACCAGAATATCGAGAAAATAGAGGGCTTCATCGCCCATACCATTCCGGATTTGGTCAATGTAATGGCAACGGTAGTGGTAATGCTGGTCATCTTTTTCTCGCTGGATGTGTGGCTGACAGTCGTGTGCCTGGCCGTTGTGGTACTTAGCTTATTCCTGCAATTTTCCAATTTCATGGGAAAAAGGGCAAGGGAGTTCATGGGTATCTACTACGATGCACAGGAAAAAATGAGCGCGTCCGCCGTGCAGTATGTACGGGGAATGCCCGTCGTCAAGATATTCGGGCAAAGCGTCCGTTCGTTCCGTCAGTTCAATGCCGAGATTCAGGCATACAAGACATTCGCCTTGAAATGCTGTGATACCTACCAGAACGGGATGATTGCCTTTACCGTCTTGCTCAATTCGATGGTAACGTTTATTCTTCCTATGGGCATCTTGCTGATGCAAGCCAGTCCGCAATCCTTGTCATTGGCGGTAGTATGGCTGTTCTTCATTATCATGGGACCGGGTATGGCTTCCCCCGTTTATAAACTGACATTCTTGGGAGGTAATACGCGCGACATCGATGAAGGTGTAAACCGTATCGACCGCATACTTGAAAAGAAACCTGTGCCGGAGCCGGTACATCCGCAAGTGCCTGCCGCTTACGATGTAGAGTTTCGCCATGTGTCATTCTTCTACGAAAACACGGAACAGGGAACACGAACGGAAGCCTTGCGTGATGTCAGCTTCAAAGCTCCACAAGGAAAGATAACCGCCCTTGTCGGTCCTTCAGGAAGCGGAAAATCAACGGTTGCCAACCTAATACCCCGGTTCTGGGATGTGGAGCAAGGGGAAATTTGTATAGGAGGTATTGACATTCGTCAGATAGATACGGCAAAACTGATGGACATGGTTTCATTTGTATTTCAAGACACTTTCCTTTTTTACGACACATTATATGAGAACATTGCCGTAGGTTCTCCAGATGCTACAAAAGAAAAGGTAATAGCCGCTGCGAAAGCTGCCCAATGCCACGATTTCATAGAGCGTTTGCCGCAAGGCTACGAAACAAGGATAGGCGATAAAGGTGTATTCCTGTCCGGCGGTGAAGCCCAACGGATATGTGTGGCTCGTGCCATATTGAAGAATGCTCCGATACTGGTGTTGGACGAAGCCACTGCCTTCGCTGACCCTGAAAACGAGCATAAAATGCAGATGGCTTTGCAGTCGCTGATAAAGGACAAGACGGTCATTGTGATTGCCCATCGCCTTTCTTCCATCATCTCCGCACATCAGATTGTCGTCATGAAAGAAGGACGCATTGTGCAATGCGGAAGGCATGAACAGCTGTCCGTGACGGAGGGTGTATATAAAAATATGTGGGATGCCTATACGAGCGCATACCATTGGACATTGAACAAAAACTAAAAGCAATATGAGAAAGAAGAATTTCTTAAACAAGGTCTTGCAAAACACAAGTTGTCCGCAAGGATTTTGGGGACGGATGATTTTGCGAGGAATGAATTGTTTTCATGCATCTTTAGCTAATCGTGGCATGAAGCACGTGGAATGGCAGCCGAATTGGAATGTTCTTGATATAGGCTGTGGCGGTGGTGCGAATTTGAAACGTTTATTGAATTTATGTCCGAAAGGAAATATCTACGGCATAGACCTGTCAGAAGAAAGTGTTTCATTCGCCCAAAAGTACAACGAAAAAGACTTGAATAAAAGATGTTTCATACAACAAGGGAATGTTTGTTCATTACCTTATGAGGATGGATTCTTTAATGCTATCACGGCTTTTGAAACGGTCTATTTTTGGTCGCCTGTAAACATAGCGTTGTCTGAAGTGGCGCGTGTTCTCCGAGAAGGAGGTTGTTTCCTTATTAGTCTGGAAGCGAGCGACCCCGAACTTGGAAAAATGTGGACGGAACGGATAGACGGTATGGTTGTCTATACTCCGGCAGAATTGGAAGAGCGGTTGCATGAAGCCGGATTTTCATCCATCAGAACAATCCGTAAAAAGGAAGAAATACATATTATAGCATATAAATAAAATAAGATATGAATGCAATAAAGAATATTACAATAGGTCACACGGAAAGACTTTACAAGCCGGTGGGTTACACCATGCTTGCCAACTTAGTGAATATAGTACCGTTCTGTCTTTCCATAGAAGCGATACGTATCATTTTCAGTGCATTTGACGGGAGCGGACAGCCGCTTGACACGACCCGCCTGTGGTGGATATTCGGCATTATGGCTGTTTATATGCTGGTCATGGCTTTGGCAGAACGGGCATCCTACCGAGCCAATTTCAGGGGAGCATACGAGATGAGCGCTTCGGGACGTTTGTCACTGGCGGAGCACCTGCGGAAACTATCGTTGGGCTTTTTGTCGAAACATGATCCGGGTGATTTGTCGTCCATGCTTGTTACGGACTTCATGATGGCAGAAACCGGAATTTCACACCATCTGCCCCAACTTATGGGAGCCATAGTCATGCCCGTACTGGCTTTTGCTTCATTGATATGGATAGACTGGAGAATGGCGGTCAGCATGTTTGCGGCCTTGCCGTTTGCCATGCTTGTCCTGTGGGCAAGCACAAAAGCACAACGAAGTCTAAGCGGCAGGCAAATTCAAGCGAAAATCAATGCAGGGAACCGGTTGGAAGAATACTTGCAGGGTATTCGGGTAATGAAAGCGTACAATCTGATAGGTGACCGCTTTGTCAGGTTACGCGATGCGTTTGCAGAACTTCGCCGTGCTTGCATCCGTCAGGAAGCCTTGTTAGGCCCGTTCGTCTTGTTGAGCATCACTTTGGTACGTGCTGGGCTGACAATGATGGTATTATGTGGAACTTATCTTCTGTTGGGAGGAAAACTTTCAATCCTTGTATTTGTGCTGTTCCTTGTGGTCGGTTCTCGTGTGTTCGACCCGCTGACTTCCGCCCTGACAAACTTTACCGAGTTCCGCTATTTTTCCATTGCCGGTGGACGCATCCTTTCCTTGATGAACGAGCCGGAGATGAAAGGAGAACGGCAATCCCCGGCAGCGGGCGACATCCGGTTTGAACACGTATCGTTTGCCTATCAAGACAAGGAAGTGTTGCATGATATAAACATTACGCTCCCGAAAAACTCCTTGACGGCTCTTGTCGGTCCTTCGGGAAGCGGGAAAAGTACGGTGATGAAGCTTTGCGCCCGTTTCTACGACCCACAGAAAGGATGTATCTTTTTCAATGGAGTTCCGATGAACGAGATAAATCCCGAAAGCCTAATGAGCCACATCTCTATGGTGTTCCAAGATGTCTATCTGTTTCAGGACACCATACGCAACAATATCCGTTTCGGTAAAACGGATGCGACGGAAGAGGAAATTATAGCCACAGCTAAAAAAGCCTGTTGCCATGACTTCATCATGCGCTTGCCTCAAGGCTACGACACAATGGTGGGAGAAGGGGGTTGCACCCTTTCGGGCGGAGAAAAGCAACGCATATCCATAGCCCGTGCCATGCTGAAAGACGCACAAATCATCCTGCTTGACGAAGCGACCGCCTCACTTGACCCCGAAAATGAAGTGGAAGTACAGAAAGCCATAGACACACTCATCAAAGGACGTACTGTCATCGCCATTGCCCACAGACTTAAAACTATTAAGGGCGCAGACCAAATTATCGTGTTGGATAACGGACAGATAAAGGAAAAAGGTACGCATGAAACATTGATGCAGGCTAAAGGGTTGTATGCCCAACTATGGAACATTCAGGAACAAATCTCAGGATGGAAACTGTAAAAAGCGGCATAGAAATCAATAGGATGTCTGTTTTTATAAAGCAGGCATCCTTTCAAATAATAGATTCTTAAATGAATTTACGGAATAAAGTGTTAGTAGGATATTTTATCTTAGTTGTACTTATCGGCTTTATGGCATCAATTCTGGTACGTGAACGACATCGAATATCAGAAATTGATTTACAAAACAGCGAAGTACAGCAAGCTATACGTGATATTCACAATGTCCATCGATATATCACTCGGCTTACCATGTTGTGAGAGAGTGTCATTGATTGGAACAGAACAGACTGTAGTCATTACCGTATCCAACGTCTGTGTACAGATAGTCTGTTGCAAGCATTGAAGTTTCATTGTGCAGCATATGTGTATCCAGCGCAGATAGACACTCTTCGCTCTCTACTGGCAAGCAAGGAGGAACATCTGCGGCATATCATGTCGGTATTTGAACGGCAGGAAGAAGCCGACAGTATTTTGGTGAACCACCTGCCCGAAGTGGCGAAACGTGCGACCAGTCTGCGCACCGTACAGCAGAAGAAAAAGGGCATCGCAGGTTTCTTCGGCGGCAAAAAGACCGTACAAGTACTTCCCTCAGCCCAAGAGTTGCACGAGTTTGGCGACAGCCTGATTGCCCTGCAACGGAAACAGGCGACGGAGATGGATGCCTACACCGACAGCCTTCGCATACGTAACCGGACATTGAACACCCAACTGAACCGTCTTGTCAGCGACCTTGACAGGCAGGCATTGGGGGCGTTCATACAGAAAGAGCGGAAGATGGCGGAGGCGCAAAGCCTATCCGTCAGGCTGTTCACCGCTACCATATCGGCAGCCATCATCCTGCTGTTCCTGTCCTATCTCACCATCCATAGGGAACTGAAACGCAACGCGAACGAAAAGAAAAAGCGTGAAAAGCTTATCGGCAAATTGCAGGAGAGCAACGCCAAGAACGAGGAACTTCTACGCTTGCGGCGCAACCTCATACAGAACGTAAGCCATGAACTGCGTACACCTTTGACCGCCATCAGCGGCAACGCCGAACTTCTGTTGAGCGATGACAACAGGGATAGCCGTATGCGCCATGCGGAAGTTATTAGAACATCGGCAGGGCATATGGCATCCATGCTGAACAGCCTCTTGGAGTATTTCAGGCTAGACAGCAGGAAAGTTGCAATCCTATCCAAGCCATTCAAATTAAACCTGATAGCTGATACTCTTGAAACAGAGTTTACCATGCAAGCAAAGTCAAAGCATTTGACCTTGACCGTTTGTAACTATGCGAATGAAGTAGTGGACGGCGACAAGAACCGTATTTTGAGCATAGGCGGCAACCTGCTTTCCAATGCCATTAAATTCACAGACAGCGGTATCATCACGCTGACAACCCAATACAAGGACGGTGTGTTTACGCTGGCGGTGGAGGATACGGGTACGGGCATCAATGAAGGACAAAAGGAACGGATATTCATGCCTTTCGAGCGGTTGGGCAATGCCGCCACGCAGGACGGCTTCGGGCTTGGTCTTTCCATCGTGAAACAGCTTGTGGAACTGATGGACGGGAGTATATCAGTGGAAAGCGAAAAGAATAAAGGCAGCAAGTTCACCGTTGTTCTTCCATTGCCGAAAACCGAAGCTTGTTCACAAGCTCAGCAAACCAATGATTTACAAAATCGACGATGAACAGAACCGGACAACCAAGAAAGTAATCCAATGCAGATAGGAAGCAACATAGTTTCAATGATATGCTGGTTTGCTGTCGTGTTGTTGTGCAGGTTTACAACAGCGAAACTTCAAATAAAGGTATCAGCAATGGATTGTGGCTTTAGAGAGGTGGAGTTTGAATGATATAAATCGGTGGTACAAAATACATCCGTCTATCAACGTAGTAATGAAGCAACAAAGGAATGGTACAATAAACAAAAGCGTATAGGTATACACACGCTGACCTGCAAGCCTGCCCGCGCTCCAACCGACCTGCCGTCCAGCTTGCCTGCCGACCGGTCTGCCGGCGTGCCTGCCTGCCGGCACACAGACAGGCGAACCTGCCGACAGGCTATTCGCAAATGGGCAGGCTCAAATATGATGTGGAAACGGTATGGAATTAAAAGCAAGACAGTACTACCGATTTTCATCAGCAAGATGAGCAACAAATGTACAGTAGTGATAAGATGTTTGATTTACTCTATTTTTCAGAGGAATAACTTTGGCAATGAAAGAGAAAAACACTACTTTTGCAAATGAGAGAAGCGTTCTTTTGATTGATGCAGAACATTGCAGAATAGAGAAGCCCGCTGGTTACCAAATCGTTACCTGTTAAGCTGAAAATCTTTGTAAGTTCCTTGTTTTCAATGAGTAAGAAGAATTGATATGTCTTGCCGTGTGGAAGGTGATATGCTTCTTTATACCGGATGCTTCTATCCAAACTTTCAGAGGACGTGAAATCCAGGAGGCATCTGTCAATCCCTCAAAAACGAGAGATTCTTCATCGTTTGGGCGTTCTCCACAAAGTTGGAGAGCTTGTTGTATGACTGGCTTATAATCTGGTCTTTTTGTTTTCTGCTGAACTATAACTGCTTGCCATGTACCCTTACTTGTTTGCTGAATCTGTTTCCATTTCAAAGTCTGGATGTCACTATGTCGTAATCCTGTGAGAATAGAGAATAAGAACGCACGTTTTAAAACATCGTCCTTACAAGGAGTATCAACCAACATTTGCACTTCATTCATACTAAGCGCAACACGAGGTTTCTCAATGCTTGTTATTCCTTTGACTTTTGCACTGATGTCAACTGTCAGGTATTCATCAACGAACGCTTGTTTTAATCCAGCCTTGAGTATAGAGAAATAGGTAGATGCAGTATTCTGTGAGATTGTGCCTTTCTTGTTACCTCCCATTGGGGCACGGAGCAGGAACATCTTGATGTCCTCAAGTAATTTTACGGAGATGGATTTGAACGGAATGGGATTCCCTTGCGAATAGATTTTCAGCAACTCGCCCACACGCATCCAATTGACGATAATCGAATTTGAACTGTTGGGATGGCGTTTGCTGATGATACCGTTGAAGTATTTGATGAAGTCCTGTTCACTACGTTCATTCTGCGCTGCAAGTTCATTTTCCTTATCTGTATAGAGAATGGCACTATCGTACTCATGCTGACGCAACTTCCGGACATTATCGGCATAGATACAAGCTTCCTGATCGATTGTGGAACGGCATTGAATAATTCCGTTCAAATCCCTCTTCGGCTTGTAGTTGAAACTGCCATCCGGCAGAATTCGTGCGATGGATGACTTATCCCAAATGGGTGTGGATATAGTCCGATTGATTGACTCTACAACCCGACTTGCTCTGTTTGAGCCGCGTTTGTACACTGGGTATGATTCGATAATCAAATACCACTCTTCCTTGTATCTTGATCTTCTGAGCTTGACGGTCACTTTGGTGTTAGGCAATGCTTTCTTCATTCTATTTCTGATTTATAAAGGTTATCTATTTCTTGTTTGGGTACATATACATAGTTCCCGATTTGTCGGGATGGAATGGAGTATTTTCTGACGTGCGCCCATACGGAACTGTCATTGATATGATATTTCTCACAAACCTGAGTAATGGTATAACAGTCCTCCGGCTCCATACTGTAAAGTTTGGGAATAGGTTTCTCTTTTTCAGCAATGCTCTCCGGACGGGTAAGGAAACGATTCTCCATGTCAGAACGCTTAATGCGTATAAGACGGGTGCCGATATTAACGGCAGGAATACGCCCTGATTTTATCAGTCTGTACAAGGTGTTACGTTCCACACCGAACATAGCCACAGCTTCCTTTACGGAAATATACTCTCTGATGTCGGGTATTTGCCGGGCGATGGCTTCTAACCGTGCGTTTTTATCCTTTGCATCCTTTTTGCGCTTCCAAGCTACTTTACTACATTTGGGGGAACAATAATAACTGTCAAGTGTCTTTGCGACGAAAACCTTGCCGCAGACTTTGCACTTCCTTTTGATTTCAAATCCGATTGTTGGCATATTATCTACTTTTAAGTATGTATTAGTATAGATAAGTAAAATTTAGTTCCACATTATCTACTTTTTTGTCTTGTCGCAAATATGTCGCAAATAAGGGATAAAAAAGCCCATAGAAAACACATAGAAACCATGAACCCTATAAACGCAAAAAGCGTGCAACTCGTTGAGCTGCACGCTTTTGCTTATTGTTTATTATTTGTTTACTTATCGGAATCATTTGACTTCCTCAAATATAAAGTATATTGATAATCAGTTAGTTACTGTTATCAAGATACA